>Ga0307477_10000436_pt1 | contig 46933 bp, 38 predicted proteins | sample atmos_gasesECM2C_FD_203316 | JGI IMG/M metagenome (GOLD analysis project Ga0307477, IMG submission 203316) | Hardwood forest soil microbial communities from Morgan-Monroe State Forest, Indiana, United States - atmos_gasesECM2C_515 | ecosystem: Environmental > Terrestrial > Soil > Temperate... | reverse complement strand
CGATTCATGGTGTCCTGGTTCAGCGGGATCATCAAGTCGATCCGGTCGCCCATATTGGTGACCTTTTCACGCCCTATACGAATGGTTAGAAAAGTGTGTCCGCCGCGAATTATCGATTGATAGGCGTTGTAGGCATTCAGGTGAAGGCCGCGACGACTAAAGATCTTTGCGAAAATGTCGCCCGGTGTAGCAACACCCTGACCGGCCGCACCACCGATACCGATAGCGAAGGTTTGCTTCATCATATCCTCCAAGTGAAAACCAGCCGAGCCGCCCGCCGCTCATACCTCCGCCGCAGTTCCGAAGCTAACCTTCCATTTACGCGCGAATACCGAAAAATGCAAAGTGAATTCCAAACGCCTGCGAATTGGTTCTCGCCCCCGTGTTATGAGCGACTTGCGAGCATGCCGAAGCTGTAAGCCAGTGCCCCTGGATGAGCATGGAAAGCGTGACACTCGGAAGACTATCCACGACAGGTGCCTGAAAAGCGAGGGCATCGCCCGCGATATTAGTCCTGTCTTTTGTGTTGGGGACTGGTACCGAACTGCGGATCAGGGGCGAGGCCCGCGTGATTCGCGTCGCCCGTCCTTCCAATAAGGATCGCGCGATAGCCTTCGCTGTCTTTAGAGTTGGTGCAAACCAGTGGGACCACCACTTGATGATCAGGACTCATTAGCGCCACTTGAAAACCCGGTTGAGTTCGGGAGCAACCGGGCAGTCAACTAGCCGTGTGATGGAGCTCTTCCTGCTTCGTGAGGAAGAGAACAAGTTCAACTCTGCTCGAGATGCCCAGTTTGTTATAAATCCGAAAAAGATTGTTGCTCACCGTGTGTTCTGTGATGCTTAGCTTCACGGCGATTTCCTTGGTCGTTAAGCCCTCCGCCGCAAGAGTTGCGACTTGGGTCTCGCGCAGCGTGAGCAAATTCGTTCCCGGTGAAGGAACCACGCGGACAGGCGTCACTTTTCTGAGAGCTTTCAACAATAGTTGCAATTGGACGCTATTCGCCCATACCTGTCCTTTGTGAACCCCAGCCGAAGGGTGGTGCAAATAGAAACACTCTTCGCATTAAATGACTACTGTGATTCTACTGCCCACAAAGCCAATGCCAGACCTAGCCCAGAAGTCGGATGAAGTTTCCACGATTGAGTCGAGTTGAATTGGCGTTTAATCTTGCATGAGCGCCTAGCTTGGTCTGTTATTTCCCCCTTGTGGATACAGCCTTTGACGATGGCTTCTTCTAGCGGCAGCGCCACAATCTGGGAGTGCTCCGCGCGATCTATGCAATTGAGCCAGAGATCATGTATTTCGTCGAAGGAGAGCCCCGTGCTACAGATGACTCCGACTCCTAGGTTTAGTGTGGGAATTTCCAAAAAGAGCGCCAGAATTCCGAATGGAACCTCATATGCCTGCTGCCCTAACAATTCCTCCTCAAGAGCTCGTTGAATAGTTTTTTCAATTGTGTGATCGGCGTCTTCAACCTGCTCCCCGACGCTCGCAAACCACAGACCTTGAAAAAGCCCAATGTCTGGACCCTGTTTGGTGGTGCGCTGCCCCAGAATGACGTGCGGCAACCCATTTGCCTCAGTTGTCAAAACGACGATATTTGTGTGAAGAAGCCCTGGCCGCCAAGGGTCAGGGGGGTTCTTCTCGTCTTCGTAGTCGACACCTTGGTCCACCAGTTTCCTCCAAAGGGCCGCGTCTTCTAGTAAAGCTGTGGCAAAAGACCGACCTGCGGAGTACAGAACTGGGGTGTATCGGATTCGAGCCACCGGGTAATCTTTGAGAGGCAAACGTAGTCCAATCGGGGCGCACTTTATCCTATCCATCCGTTGAAGAAGCTCCTCTTGAGTCTCACGGGTTTGCCGCTGCCCCAATAGGCGTCCGGTTTCGGCCTGAAATTGTTCACGGAGCTTCTTTCGTGGCTTCTTCCAAACCTCACAGTGTTCTAAATCTCCGAATTTCGGTTCCGGGACCTCCCATCTGTCCAGTAAAATATGGATAGACTCGACCGGCTTAGGCGACACGTGGAGAACAGCCGCCTCTCCAATTGAAAATAGCTGGCACGTAGAGACGAGAGGTGCTTCTTTCGTCTGTGGGAAATTCTTCCTAAACCAAGCCACGGGATCAGCTTTGATCGGAAACTTCTCACGCACCGGCGGTGCGCCGTTTGTCATTTGACAGTACTCATCGACCATCGACAACAATTCCTTAGCATTAGGGAGGCAATTCTCGGCCTTTTCAACCACACAACTATCCAGGATAGAGTTGATGAAGTCCATGTGTGGATCATCGGGAAAGGCTTCGATCAGATTGAATCCTTCCCGCCGATAAAACTCGCGGGGCAGTTTTAACCTGCCGGCAACCATACACCACAGAAGCTTGCCGAGCATGTAAACGTCGAAGTTCGGCTTGACTTTCTCAAGGCGCTCGCCTAGGTCAGCCCAGATCGGCATGTAGTCGTATGGCCCAACGCGCTCGTTTGTCTGCGTCACACGCTCCTGCTGGTCGGGAAGATATACAATTCCCAAATCACCCAAAATTAGATTCGTTTCACTCCCGACAAACACATTAGCAGGCTTGATGTCGCGATGTAGGATCGCCTGGGTGTGCAATGCAGCTACCGCCTGAACGAGCGGACGGAATGCCCTCAGCGCGAGCGAAGCTTTGCCCTTAAACAGAGACGGGTTATCTTCGAGCGTGCCATTTGGTTGATATTCAGTGATAATCCATCGTCCCTCTTCACTTGAAGCCAATAACCTGAGCATTCCCGGTATGTTCTGTTTGAGTGCACGGATTTCGGCCTTCAAGCGGTTCAGCACTTCGCGTTCCGCCTTGGCGTCATCGCCACGCTTTTTGAATACCTTCAGCGCACCTAGCTCATAAGGTGCTCTCTGCCGGCTCCGTACTTGAAAGACTTCGGCTTGGCCGGTCCCAACTCTAAGCCGCTTGACGATTTCCCACCCTTCAAATTCTCCCATTGTGTCTCTTTGCAAGCTTTGTGTAGGTGTCACTTTTCTCTCCGGGGTAGGGCCGTAGAAATACAACGCAGCACACGACTGCGCAGTAGAAAGCGCGAACGTCAACGGCAACGCGGGGGCCAATCTACGACGCGCGAGCATTCCAAGTCAACGTAGCTTTCTGGGGTGCAACTTCGATTCGGGCGCCCATATACCCTCCCCGACTAAAATCGGGGCCGCCGCATCGCCACATGTCAGTGTGCGGAGCGGCTGAGTCCATCTGGACTGATTCCCACTTTCCGAAGATCCCGCGCAGGCGCTCGGGGCGGGAGTGGTCCCTTTTTCGCGTGCGTATACGCATACTCGTCAAGAAGTTGACTGCCGTAGAGGCCAAAGATCACATCGGCGAACAGGCCACGGTCTGCGGCAAAGTGGCGGGCACGCGCTATGCTGTGACGACTCGCCGCAAGCCGACGTTCCTAGACTTGGACAAGCCGTACCCGAGCCAAATCTTCACGGTCCTGATTTGGGGAGAGAATCGCGAGAAATTCGTAGCCGCTGAGGAAAATTACCGCGATAAGCAAGTCTGTGTGATGGGGAAGATTACCGAATATCGCGGAGCCCCGGAGATCGTCGCGCGATCCACAGAACATCAAGGCCCAGAAGTAGGTCCGACTGAACCTGAGTATCGATCGTGGCTCCGCCCAGTGACGATCGAATTCCAGCAAGCGGCTGAGGCGCGGACCTATTCAGCTCGATTGCGCTTGATCCCTTGATCCCCGGCTTGACCCAAAACCAGTTCGGTATGTTTTTACCGTAGTTCCTTCGGGGCCCATTTTTTTTGAGATGAGCTTCAGGGTTCATTATGCCATTTGAAAGCCCTGTTAAGCTCGGAAGGAACCGGCAACCTCAGCTAGCCGTGTGGTGAAGCTGTTGCTGCTTCATAAGGAAGAGAACAAGTTCAACCCGGCTCGAGATGCCCAGCTTGTTATAAATCCGGAAAAGATTGTTGCTTACCGTGTGCTCAGTGATGCCCAGTTTCAACGCGATTTCCTTGGTGGCTAGGCCCTCCGCTACGTGTGTTGCGACTTGGGTCTCGCGCTGCGTGAGCAAATTCTTTCCGGGTGAGGGAACCACTCGGATAGGCGTTGTTTTCCTGAGCGTTCTCAACAGCAATCGGAGCTGGACGCTATTGGCCCATACCTGCCCTTTGTGGACGGCGTTTATGCATTTCCACAACATTTCCAGCTTGGTCTCCGATCGACAAAAGACTCCCATGGCGCCAGCGCGAAAGGCGTGGACGATCAGATCATCGTTCCAGACATCAAAGAGCGTTACGACGGGGGTCCCACGGTAAGACGAATGGATCTCTGAAAGAACATCCAATCCGGCCAGCCGCCCATCTTCCAAGTCGGCGTTGATCAGCGCAACGTCAACATTCCCCCGCGACAAACATTGAACGATTTGAGTTCTCGATACAGCATAGCCTACAGCGTTGAGTTGCTGGCGAGATTGCTTCAAGGCAGCAAGCAGCAACTGGCACTCCATTGGCGAACCAAGGGCGACGAGAACGCGGGTAGGATTTTGACCGGCCTTCAAAGGGGTCTCGGTCAGCATCCTCGGCTGGGAGGGGGACGCCATTCTCTGGGACTCCAAATAAGCCCTAAAAACCTAAGCTGTTTCAGTACCCTTCGGGGATTTCTGGCGAGTGCTCTTCAAACTCGGTACTCTTAGTAATGGAACCTAAAACGCGCAGGAGAGATACCACGGGAACTCGAAAAATACAATATATTTTGTAGGCAAATCAAGTAAATCATTGATCTCGATGGGGACTTTTCCACAGCCTGGAATGCATCTAGGATCCGGTTTGGAAGAATACTTGCTTGCTTTCAGCACGTGGGGGAGTGATCCCATAAAGAAAGCGCGAGGCTCATCCTCCACCCCCGCTTGGTATTGGTGGTTTTCTCCCACGCACTCTACGGACATGGAGTAAGAGTGCTCCATGCCTTGCTCATTTCCAAGAATGAGAAGATTCGCTTCTTGCGCTCAATGAGTTGCTGGAATAGCTTCGCGTGTCCCCGGAAATGGATTCGTTCGTGACGAAGTGTGAAACGCGAGGAGAAACGGGCCCTGACAACTGCTGGGCAGGAAGAGGCCTGTTTGGAGCGGAGAAAGCAGACTCGTTTTCGTGTCCAGGCGCTCGTAAATTTCGAGTGGATGGATGAGGGAGTCCTTCGACAGGGAAAGGGCATCACGAGGGACATAAGTCCAAAGGGCATTTTCATTAATTCGGATGTTAGACCTCCGATGAAGGCTGATCTCCTCGTGGATGTTCGTTTTGTGGGCGTGTTGTCCGTGGCCAAGAATCTCAAGATGGGGGCAAGAGGACTGGTAATTCGCGTGGAACCAGCGACCGGCGCTGGGTCAGTTGAAGGATTTGCGGTTCTGAATAGGAGTTACGAATTAGAGGATGAGGCTAACTCTGTTCCTGATTAAGCACATGATTGAGACTCGAATGAATTTAAACCTCAACTCAATTCTTGTCGGGAGGTGCTGGTCGCTTCGCTCGCGAGCGTAAGCGGATCAGAGCCGAAGTTGAGTGCTGGATGAGGGACTTTCTCATGAAGACGCCACCACACCGCCATTTGCCCTGGAGGCTCGCCGCGATCGTTGTCGGTTGTTCTATGGTTCTTACTTCGGTTAGAGCTGATGAAAAAAGTGGAACGAGGTCGGTACCTCGCCGGGTGGCGGCCAACCTATCCTTGGGAGAACCTGAAATCGCGAAGACAGCAAGCGCACCCGCTGTCGCCTCGATCGAGCAAATACAAATGACCGCCCTTGGTCACGAGGTTCAGGTACGCGTAATCGGTAGTGGTGAGTTCTCATGCAGTCCATTTAGCATGGCCGATCCTGTTCGCTTGGTGCTGGATTGCGCGGCACATGCACATGCCCAATCCACAGCGGCCGGCGCCGGTCAATCTCTAGTGCGTTCCATTCGCGTTGGGCAATTCAAGACGGATGTGGCCAGAGTGGTCGTGGATCTCAAAACCCAGTCTGCCTACAGCATCCGGCGCGACGGGAACTCGGTCGTAGTTACCTTTAGCCCGAATCCTGCAAAACCTTCGACAAGGGAAGCCGTCAGCAAAGAACCCGTGCCCGCTCTTCCAGCCGCCGCCGTGCAGCATGATCCTGTGCCAACGACGAGCGCGCCGACGCTCATCGACAACGCGCCACTCGTCGCCCAGGAGCAGACGAACTCGCCGAGCCAAGCCGAGCTTGGTCGTGCCCAAAAGCCGTCCCAAGAAAAAGACAATGTGTCGACCGCACCGGAGGCACGGCCTGCTGACCAAGGGACAAACGATCTCAGCACCACCGATGCATCCGCAACTGAACCGGATAGCCCAATTGAAAACTTTGACTCAAGTTCCGCGGATCAAGATTACGTCATCGGCGTTCAGGACGTGCTCGCCATCAACGTTTGGCGCGACCCGGAACTCTCCCGGACCGTCCCGGTCCGCCCGGACGGGAAAATTTCGCTACCGCTGATTGGCGACGTGCGCGTCAGTGGTCTCACTCCGCGGATGCTGCAGGATCGCCTGACCAAGGAGCTGGACGCGTACATTCGAAAACCTAAAGTTACCGTGATCGTCCAGGAAATGAACAGCCGCAAGTTCTACATCATGGGTATGGTGGAGCGGCCTGGTGCATTTCCGCTGGCCTCCCACGTGACGGTGCTCGATGCGCTGGCGATGTCTGGGGGTTTCCGGGATTTTGCCAGGATAAATCAAATTTATTTGCTGCATGTGATGCCGGACGGATCCCGGAAGCGAATCCCATTCGATTTCAAAGCAGCCGTGCTCGGCAACAATCCGTACCGGGACATTGAAATTCAGCCTGGCGACACCTTGGTCGTGCCATAGAAGGTCGAGAACGACATGAACGGCAGAGACTTCGAAACCGCGCCCCTCCCAGCGGCGAAGTCCGCCTGCTCCCTCTTGGCAGCGAGGGTGTTAAGTTGGCGTGTTGGCTTAATCTTCGTTGCGGTCTCACTGGCATGGCTCACCGCAAAAGCTCCGCCGTACGCATCGGAGGCTTCCAGCGAACCTACACCTTCAGTGCAAACAGGCGGGGCTCAGCTTCGAGGAGTCCGCTTTTTTTCTCAGTCGAGTCACACCGGTGTGGTCATCGATCTTTCGGCGGACGTCCGATACAAGGTTGGGCACCTATCGAATCCAGAGCGCCTCTACTTTGATCTCCTCCAGACCGCGATCAGCCACGATCTGACTACTCGCGAGATCGCCGTTCGCGACGCGGTCGTCGACCAGATTCGAATAGGGGTGGGCCAAAGTTCCGTGACACGGGTTGTCCTCGACCTGCACTCCACGGTTCACTATCAGATCTCCCAGCTGAACGACCCCGCTCGGATGCTTGTGGAACTCGATCGAGCCGTTGATGAGGGCAAACTCGCAGAATCAACGAAGGGTCCAACGGATGAGCGAGACGCGCCTGCGAATCTAGCGACCCTCAAAACGAATCCGACCTACTTCTCCGTCGATCAAGCAACCAATCCGCAGAGCGCTGCTCCGCGTTCCGATCGAGAACTGGGTCTGCAAACGTACGGGAACGGAGAAAAAGCGGGTCTCAACTACGCGGGGACGGCTTCGCCGCGGAACGTCCTGCTCCTCGGGCTCGACTTTGGAACGGGCTACGACGACAACGTCTTTGGCAACAACCAGCAGAAAGTGGGCGACGCCGAATTCTCGATTGGCCCAAGCCTTAGCCTCCGCCGGGAAGGAAATCGCGTCGGTCTGGCGCTAACCTACCAGCCGCATTTCCGGATTTATCGAAAGGCGTCTGAGCTCAATACGCTCGATCAGCTTGCAGGTTTGGATGCGAGCTATCGCGCGACTTCGCGTCTCTCCTTTCGTGGTCGCACGAGCGCAACCTATTCGAATGGACTTTTCCGTCCGAGCCAAAACGAAGAGTTTCTTCCCGGTTTGAGTTCCCCTTCTGGATTGAACCAAACGGTGTATACGCCAACCCTGCGTCAGCTTTCGTTCAGCTCTCGATTGGATGCCGGCTATCAGGTAGGCCCCCATGACTCGGTTGATCTGTATGCAGGGGAGTCTCTGCTGAATTTTGATCAGCAAGTTTCGAATGCAGGGGGTCTTGGAAACACCCGAGAGACAGATGCCGGCCTCTTGTATCAGCATCGAATTAGCCCGCACGCGACTCTGGGGCTCGACTATCTCTTCCAAAGCATCGATTTTGGTCCCAGCTCGCGAACTCAAGTCCACAGCGGCTTTATCTCCTATGCACAACAGCTGTCACCTAGCGTGACGATGAGCGTTTTCGGGGGACCCCAACATTCACTTTCAAATTACATCTTTTCCCTTGCCCTCGGCCCGTTCTCAATCCAAACGCCCGTCTCCAGTCCGAGTTGGAATTGGGCGCTTGGAGGAACGCTGACAAAGCGGCTGAACAATACGGTTTTCGAATTGACCGCGCAGCACCAAGTTTCGAACGGCGCAGGATTGATCGGAGCGGTCGTGGAAACCTCGGCAAGCGCAAGCGTAAGACGACGACTGCCGGGGCGCTGGGACGCCGCTTGGAGCGCGAGTTATACGAAGAACAGCAACCTCGTTTCGAGTGGGCCCACGAGCTACTATCAAAGCGAGACTGCTGGGTTTGGCCTGGCGCGCCCGATCACGGATAGAGTGAGTCTGCGCTTTGGGTATGACTTTCTTCATCAACGAGGGACGGGACAATCGCCGCTCCTCGGAGAAGTGGATCGCAGCCTTTTTTCCGTCCAGTTCTCTTATCGGTTTCGCCAGATTGCTTTGAATCAGTGACGACGATGGACGACGTTCGAACAGAATCCGGTCCGCTGGCAGGACTACTGGGCCATGGCGGTAAGAAGGCGGTGGTGGCTGATGGCGCCGATGTTCTTCTGCGGCTTTGCGGCGTTTAGCGTCGCTCACTTCTGGCCGGAGAAATACCGGTCTGAGGCTTGATCCTCGTCGAGCAGCAGAAGGTTCCGGAGCTGTATGTCACGCCCAACGTAGTGACGGACCTGCAGGATGTTTGCAGAGTATGACCCAATGAGGCTAACTAGGATCACTCCGCGCGGCTTGACGGGGTTTCTCAAGGAAAGTGATTCTGCGGGTCTCTTGATTTAAGGGTTTCCTAGGTAACTGGGACTCTCATGGCGGTAGCTTGTTCGATTTGCGACGAGGGCTGGGGGGATTCGATGAAGTTCCCGTGGTTCGCATTACAGGTCAGAAACCGATACGAGAATATCGTTAGCGCACATTTGGATGGCAAGGGGTTCGAGTGGTTCTTGCCTCTCTATAAGAGCCGCCGCCGGTGGTCTGACCGCTTCAAGGAGATAGAGCTGCCACTCTTTCCAGGGTATGTCTTTTGCCGGCTAAACGCGATGAACCGGTTCCCCATTCTCATGATTCCGGGAGTTCATCAGATCGTCGGATTGGGTAAAACACCCGTACCTATCGATGAATCAGAAATTGCAGCGATTCAAGCAGCAGTCAAGTCTGGGCTTTCAACCGAGCCTTGGCAGTTCTTGCGAATCGGCCAACGGGTGAGAATCGAGCAGGGTCCCCTCTACGGGCTAGAGGGAATCTTATTGGGATTTAGAGGACAGCATCGCCTTGTGTTGTCTGTCACACTTCTCCAGCGCTCCATTGCAGTTCAGCTCGAGGATGCCTGGGTTACGCCAATTCCTCAACAGGTTCGGCCTTACACGGCCCCGGTGAGTACTCCTGCGGTCGACATTTGATCCGGATCCCTCGACGGCATTGAGGGAATCCTCGTGCGTCAAGGTGGGGATCAAAGCTTGGTCATATCGGTGGAGCTACTTCAACGATCTGTCGCGATTCGAGTCGAAGGATATGATGTCGAATTGCTTTAATTTTGCCTTAGGACCAATTTACAAAAGCACGGAACGTCGAGACTGATGCATTTGAGTTCGGACCTCGCAAAAAAGGGTGCTCAAGATGAACGAACCGGAAATTCGGAACGCCCGAAATAGCGAAAACGCTGAACCGATCGGCCCGGGCGGGGACGCAGTATACCCGGTGGGCATTGAGCGTCGGGTTGATCAGCTATTTCTTGACTACTACGGGCTTAATGAACAACCTTTTGGGGTAACACCTGACTTGCGGTTCCTTTACCTTGGTGCCAAACACCAGCAAGCACTTGACGTACTCAACTTTGGCACGGATTTTGATCGCGGCTTTCTGACGTTGATCGCCAAGCCGGGAATGGGAAAGACTTCACTCCTATTCCACTATCTCGAGGGTTTGCGCGACAAGGCGAGAACTGTTTTCTTGTTCCAGACCGATGGCGACTCAACTGAATTAATGCGCTATCTACTCGCTGACCTCGGTTTTGACGGCAAAGGGATGGATCTCCCGGAAATGCGCGCGATTCTGAGTCGAGTCCTGACGGCAGAAATGCAAGCAGGCCGGCGTTTAGTCCTGGTTATCGACGAAGCGCAAAACCTGGATGAGAGAGTGCTCGAATCCATCAGGTTGCTCTCCGACTTCGAGACGCCATGGATGAAACTCATGCACATCGTCTTAGCCGGCCAGCCCCAACTGGCCGAGAAGTTGGCCAAGCCGGAGATGGCCCAACTTCGGCAACGAGTTTCGTTTGCGATTCGCATTGAGCCTTTTACCCGCGAAGAAGTCGATCTCTACATCGATCACCGCCTCTGGGTCGCCGGCTATAAGGGTTCGCCACTGTTCAGTATCGGCGCGCGGGCCTTGATTGCAGAACGGAGTGAGGGCATTCCTCGCGTTATTAACAACATGTGTTTTTGCGCTATGTCGTATGCGTGGGCCACGAAACGGAACACTGTCGACCGGGACACGATGAGTGAAGTACTGGCCGACTTAGATCCGGGTTCGCCGATCGAAAAAGAAAAGGAATTCCTCGCAACAAAATTGCGGGAAGAACTCGAACGGAGCGTTTTACAACCTCCTCAACCTATTCTCACGTTAAAGCCCCCTCCCGCCCGGGGAGGGTTCTCGAAGTTTGCACTCGTATGCGTTGTGTTCCTCGCGGTCGGCTGGTTTGGGTCTCAACCCAACGTCGAGAAATGGTTTGGGTCCAACTACAATTCTATTTCGACGGCTGTACGAAGCTTTCTCGTCCCGACGTCCGCTGCGGTGCCCCCCGACCCAGCATCACTGGTAGCTCCCGATAACTCATCGACTAGGCCGAAGCGGGAAGGGCTCTCTGAGAAGGACCTGAGTCTGCCAAAACAGGGCGGGGAAGTGTCATCGTCGTCGGGCGAGGGAAATAATTGAAATGTTTCAAAGCTTCATGGCACGTCGTGGTTTGATCCACAACAATAGCGTCGCACGCAGGCGTGGTACGGCCAATGCGGAGTCGAAATGCCCGAAGAATTAGACGCTCCGGTATTTGTTGCTTGGCAAGAGTATTGGGCCATCGCCGTCCGACGACTCTGGTGGATCTTGCTCCCTCTCTTTTTGGTGTGGGCAGCCGTTTGGGCACTGAGCTGGATTCTGCCTTCCAGATATCAATCGGAGGCGCTGATCTTGGTGGAGCAACAGAAGGTTCCCGACCAATACGTCATGCCCAACGTCACGGCGAATCTTCAGGGACGCCTGCAGAGTTTGACCCAGCAGATTCTCAGCCGCACTGGCCTACAGGCCACGATTGACCGCTTTCATCTGTATTCCCAGCCTTCCGGTTTGAACGGCGTGGTGAAGTCCGGTGATCCGGTCGAACGAATACGCAACGACATCAAGATTGAGCTGGTTGAGACGCCTGGCCGTCCGGGAGAATTCACAGCTTTCAGAATGCGATATTCCGCTGAATCACCCGAGCTTGCGCGCGAGGTGAATAGTGAACTGACTACACTGTTTATCAACGAAAACGTGAAGGCACAGCAGGAGCTCTCCGAGAATACAACGGCCTTCCTTGAGAGCCAGCTGGCGGATGCTCGAGCCGAGATGGCAGCGCAGGAAGCTAAGGTAGCGGCCTTCAAGGCGAAACATCTCGGGGAACTACCTAGCCAGCTCGAGAGCAATGTTCAAATTCTGGCCGGCTTGCAGAATCAATTGCAGAACATTCAGCGGACCGCGGATGCAGCCAAACAGCAGAAACTCTATTTGGAATCACTGCTGCAACAATATGAGTCAGCTCAGTCGAGTCTAGGTCCGGGAAATTCGATAGGGGCATCGACCCCAACTCTGGGAAAAGAGCTGCTCGATCTGCGCGCCCGGCTTCGGGACCTCCAGTCACGGTATACCGACGAGCATCCAGACATTATTGCGCTCAAAGATGAGATTGCGAAAACCGAGAAACTTTGGAAACAAGCCGAAAACGAACATCAAGAAGATCCTAAGACCACGACTACTGCTAACGTGCCAGCGACGGGAGGACTGCAAAACGACTCATTGACTGCGATCATGCAGGTGCAAAGCCAGCTCAAGGCCAATCAGCTGGAGATTTTGAACGATCAACAGCGCGAACAAGATCTCGAGTCGCAAATTTCTACGTATCGGGCGCGTCTGAATCTGAGTCCGGCGACGGAGCAAGAACTGACCAACATTTCCCGTGGGTATGAAGAATCCAAGGCTAATTACAACTCCCTTCAGCAAAAACAAATGCAGTCTCAGCTCGCGACGAGCCTCGAGCGCCGGCAGCAGGGCGAACAGTTCCGCATCCTGGATCCACCGAGCTTGCCCGATAAGCCTTCGTCGCCAAACCATGTGCGGTTCAGTATAGGCGGATTGATTGCTGGTATTTTTCTTGGACTGGGTCTCGCCGCCATCCGTGAACTGACGGATGCACGTGTTCGACAAGAAAAGGACCTCGAGGGGATTGTTCCAGTCCGCGTGCTGGTCGAGATTCCTCGTTTGAGTACGCCGACGGAAGATCATTTCCGCGCAGTGCGGAAGTGGACCGAACTTGGGGCAGCCGTGCTGTTGGTCCTGATAGTTGTGCTTGGCAACCTCTACGCGCTCTATAAAGGATAGGGGGAGTCTCGCTTTTTGGATTCACATGGGCCAAAGCCAACGCCATTTGAAGGGGGAAGAGAGACGACTCCCAGGGGTAACTCCATTGCCACCGCCCGTGAGCCCCGCGATGACAGCCAAGTTGAAGAAAACAGAAAAGCTGAAAGACCTTCCGGAAGAGTTGGATAACAGCGGAAGTCCAATCAAGGGTGAAAAAGTGTGAGTCGACTATTTGAAGCCCTGAGTGATGTGCAAGCGAAACGTCGTTCGCGGGGCCTCGCCCCGGTGCCCCTGCGGGGCCTGATTCGTCACGAGAAAATCTCTGTCGAAGCGGCTCCGGCGGAGCCCACTCAGGCATTGGAAAATGACCAACGCTCACCGAAAGTTGTTCCGCTAACAAATACTTCACACGATGAAGTTCCGCCAATCATGGCTGCATTGAACGGGGTCCCGCCCAAGCCTGCGCAGAAAGAAAAGATCTTGAAGGAAGTTCTATCGAAGCCGGTCGAAACCCTGGAGGCTCGTTTAGTTGCCGTAAAGGTTTTGCCTGAGTCGCGTTTAGTCGCCCTTAGCGATCCCAATTGTCTGGGTGCCGAGAAATTTCGCGCCTTGGTCACGCGATTGGACTTTCTGCGCAAGCAGCGGGAGCTGAAGTCGTTCCAAGTCACAAGCAGCGTAATCAACGAGGGCAAGACCGTAGTCGCTGGAAATGTTGCCGTGACCCTCGCCAAGTATTCTGGTTCAAACACTCTGCTGATTGAAGGCGATCTGCATCGGTCGACCTTGGCGACGATACTCGGCTTAAGCGATTTGGACGGCGTGACTCAATGGTGGTCAGGAAAGGAACAGGAACTCGCGCAGTTCGTTTACAGGCTGAGTGAAATGCCACTATGGTTTCTTCCTGCTGGTAAGCCTTGCAATTGCCCCTCAGACATCTTGCAGTCAACGCGATTCGTGGACGCCTTCACACAGCTCGCCAGCCAGTTTGAGTGGATCGTGGTGGATTCGACCCCAATGCTTCCGATCGTGGACGTCAACCTGTGGTCGAGATTAGTCGATGGCACACTCCTGGTTGTCCGGGAAGGCCTGGCTCCCGTCAAGGCTCTCGAAAAAGGCTTGCGGGCCCTCGATCATCCCAAATTGATCGGCGTGGTGATGAACGAGGCTTCGGAATCGGATCAATATTACAGATTGCGGCACGAGTAAGCCGTTATGGGTCTGCCAGGCAAGTTGAGTTAGGCAGATGTTTGCCGATCGGTGCGGTCCGGAGGGGACACTTTCTCGGGGCTGGATATGCCGAGTTACAGGCTTTTCAGGGAGATGTTTTAGCGGACCGACTAATTGAAGCGGGCGACGGAAGTTGGAAGGGTTTATCCCGCCACCCGATAGGGCCAGAGAAAGGAGGACATTTTAATGCGCTATTTGGTGACGGGTGGAGCAGGGTTCATAGGGTCAAACACGGTAGACGAGTTGGTACGTCAAGGCCAAAGCGTGGTGGTGCTAGACGATTTGTCGACGGGGAAGGAAGACAATCTAGCAGAGGTACGAGATCGAGTGGAATTCGTCCGGGGAAGTGTCACAGATCTGGAAATGGTTCGCGAAGCGTGCCGCGAAGTAGACTATGTTTTGCACCTCGCAGCGCGAACATCGGTGCCCCGTTCACTTGAAGACCCACTGGAAACCAATCGCGTGAACGTCGACGGCACACTGAATGTGTTGGTGGCGGCGCGTGATGCCAAGGTCAAGCGCGTAGTGTATGCGGGCTCATCTTCTGTATACGGGGAGACACCGACGCTTCCTAAGCTCGAAAGCATGGCGCCAGCGCCAATTTCTCCCTATGGTGTGTCGAAGCTAACTGGCGAGGTCTACGGGCAGCTGTTTCAAAGAGTCTACGGACTGGCGTTTGTTGCGTTGCGCTATTTCAATGTGTTTGGTCCACGGCAGGACCCCAGCTCACCGTATTCGGGCGTGTTGTCCGTGTTCAATTTGGCCATGATCAGCGGAGTGCAGCCGACGATCTATGGTGACGGAGAACAATCGCGGGACTTCACCTTTGTTCGCAACGTAGTCGAAGCGAATCTCTTGGCGTGCAGGGCAAGTGGCGCCGCGGGGCTAGTTTTCAATGTGGGGATGGGCAACCGCTACACGCTGAACCAGACGCTGCGCCTACTAGGAAAGATTTCAGGTATGCCAGCAATTGCGAAATATGGTCCTCCACGCACTGCGGACGTCCGCGATTCGCAGGCCGACATAGCTCAAGCCCGACAGATCCTTGGTTACAACCCGAGTATTGACTTCGAACGAGGGCTGAGACATACGTGGGAGTGGTATTGTTCCTCCCGAAGTTTAGTTGCTCATGCATAGGTGCAGCTCAAAGGTCAAACCCATCACTCTGCTACTGTCTTCAAAGATGCGCGTGTAATTCGGCGTCGCGCGTTCAAATAAAATTAACAATCTCGCATATCCTCCGGTCGGCGCCGATTCATGAAAGCCCTTGCACAGCTCGCCAGCCAGTTGAGGAGCAGTGGATTCGATCCCAATGCTTCCCGACCGATTTGCTCCACAAGAGAAGCAGGAATCTGTAGCGTACAGGAACGTAACCTGCCAGTCCAGACTATAAATTGCAGGATCCAGCTGGGTTTTCTCGCAGGTTCGTACCCTAGATCGAAAGTTGTATCCTCTTACGCTCCTCCGCGTAAGGTTAGCTAAGAGAGGAGAGGAGAATGAGCAAACCTAGATATTTGAAAGTATCTTCGCTATGCATGGTCGTGCTGATAGGAGCTGGTGCTGCGTTAGCGCAAACCGGAGGAACCGATGTTCCTCCAATCCCACATCACTCAGCTGTTCCGGAGCCGGCCCATTTACTGTCGCTCGTTGCGGTGGTGGTCATCGGAGCATGTGTTTTTCTTCTTGGCCGGCTACGTAAGGAGCGAAAGTAATGCTTTCTCTTCAATGAAATGCGGTCTTTGTCCGAGGGGAAATGAGCAGAGCGGGCGTGCCCTCCGCGGAAAGATAGTTCTGGCTCTGCCCTTCAGTATGCGATCTAGAGCTGCTCAGCAGGACAGCAATGCTGTGACCACCTCGCCGGACGCAAGAAAAAGCAACCAAGTAGGATAACCGAGAGGTTGTTTTTGATCCGACTTTTGAATGTGTATTTTCCGGCGCGAACGCTCTTCTTGGGGGTTTCAGAAGCGTTTCTGGTGTCTCTTGCTTTCACTGCCGCCACGTTTGCGAGACTCGGTGCTGCTGCTGCAGCTCTAACCCTGAATGACCTTCATGGGCCTTTGAAGATCTTGTTTATGTCCTTAACCGTTATCGCTTGCATGTATTACTTCGATCTTTACGATTCTTCAATTTTGGGTAATCGGCGCGAAGTTCTTATCCGTTTATTCCAAGTGCAGGGGACCGTGTACTGCCTCTTGGCTCTGCTCTACTATGTGTATCCCCCTCTGGAATTGGGCCGAGGAATTTCAGTCATTGGTCTTCTTTTTGTCGCGATGCTGCTTTTTTTCTGGCGGAGGCTGTTCTCAAAAATCAATAGCGTTTCAGAGTTTGCCGACCGGGCGCTGATCTTGGGCGACGGACCGTTGGCCGAATTCCTGCAGCTTGAATTTGAATCACGCCCTGAGTTGGGGCTCCGCGTTGTGGGCCGGATGCCGGAGATTGGCATTGGAAACCATCACGTCGGTTACGAACGCCTCCACCCTTTTGTTAATCACCTTGGCGTAGAAACGGTTGAGGATCTTTCGCTCACAGTCAAACGCATTCGCGCGAACCGCGTTGTCGTCGCGATGGACGATCGCCGCGGCAAGCTGCCCGTCGACACGCTGCTTTCACTTAAGTGCCGTGGACTACGAGTTCAAGATGGCGTTGAGGTATATGAGGAGATCACTGGAAAGGTACCCATCGAATCCGTTCGTTTGGGCTGGCTTCTTTTCTCGCCCGGGTGCCACGCTTCCCGGATTCACTTGGCTTACAAGAGGGCTGCATCCATCCTGGCTTCCATTATAGGTTTGATACTGAGCCTGCCCCTCCTCCCCTTCATCATCTTAGCCATTAAGCTGACCTCCCCAGGTGCAATCTTTTATCGCCAGAGGCGCGTGGGACGTGACGGCGAGGTGTTCAACTGCTACAAGTTTCGAACGATGCGCGCAGACGCAGAAGCAGATATAGGGCCAACCTGGGCCTCGGACGATGACCCACGTATTACTTCAGTTGGAAGATTCCTACGCATGTCGCGACTGGACGAAATCCCACAGCTGTGGAATGTCCTGAGGGGTGATATGAGTCTCGTTGGTCCTCGACCCGAGCGTCCTGAATTTGTGGACGGTCTTAGACAAAAGATTCCTTACTATAATTTGCGGCACACGATCCGCCCTGGAATCACTGGGTGGGCTCAGATTCGCTACAAGTATGGAAGCTCGATGGAGGATGCCAAAGAGAAGCTTCAATATGACTTGTTTTATATCAAGAACATGTCCTTGGGACTCGATTTGCTTATTTTTTTTCAGACCATTAAGGTCATTCTCCTGGCAAAAGGCGCGAAATGAAGCTGCTATTCTGGCTGTGCGCCTCACTCATTCTGTTTACGTATGCGGGCTACCCCATCTGCTTGTATTTTCGGGCGAGATTTTGGCCTCGGCCAATTCACCGAGAGAGCATCCTTCCTCGAGTTACGATGATCCTGGCGGTTCACAACGAGGAAAAACACCTTCCCGGTAAATTAGCCAATCTGGCAGGCCTGGATTATCCCGGCAACCGCCTTGAAACGATCGTGATTTCCGACGGTTCCACCGACGAGACAAATAGGATTGCAAGCGAGTGGCAACCTTTCGGCTATCGAGCGGTGATCTTGCCAGAACATCGGGGTAAGGCCAACGCATTAAACCGGGGTATGGCTGAAGCGAAGGGCGAAATCGTCTGTTTTACGGATGCGAGACAAAAGATTGCTTCGGATGGTTTGAAGAATCTGGTCGCAAACTTTGCCGACCCTTCAGTGGGTTGCGCAAGTGGCGAACTAATCCTACGTGAGGACACAAAGACAGCTTCATCGGATGGTGTGGGCCTGTACTGGCGCTTAGAGAAACAAATTCGAAATTGGGAGGGGCTCGCCGGATCGACCGTCGGAACAACGGGAGGCTTTTATGCGGTTCGAAAAGATCTCCTCTTGCCCCTTCCTGAAGAAACAGTCCTGGACGACGTCTACATCCCGCTTCAAGTTGCGCGGCAAGGCAGGAGAGTCGTTTTCGACATGACCGCATTGGCTTGGGATGACTTTGCACCAAGCTCAAAACAAGAATTTCGCCGGAAATTGAGAACCCTGGCGGGCAACTATCAACTGTTGCAACTGGCTCCTTGGCTTCTAACGAGTTCCAATCCACTCCGGCTTCAATTCATTTGTCACAAGCTCCTTCGCCTCATGGTGCCGTTCGCGCTGGTTGGCACCTTTGTTTCATCGTTATGGCTTCGGACGGGAGCCTACGAAGGCGCTCTCATCCTGCAGCTGATGTTTTACGCGCTGGCTGGATTGAGGTTTTCCGGCTCGAAACTCGGCGTATTGTCACGGCTGTCAAACGTGGCCCTAACGTTCATCGTCTTGAACACGGCCGCAGCCCTTGCCCTGCTATATTTTGTTACGGGCAGGAAGGCAGCTTGGACGAAGGGATGAGCATCACCGTCGCGACTTTGATCCCTCCTCGGTCGAGGCTGTTGGCTCGCAGAGCAGTGGCGGCCTTCACGTGTGACATGCTGAATTCGGTCGCGCTACCCCACAAGTCTATTTTGTAAGTGGAAAAAGAGAGGCCTTGACTCGGTGAGCACGGATTGGTCCATGGGAACTCCCCAAGCAACGCGCGAATGGGGACAAGTTTTCGCGCAGGAGTCCGGGAGTGCGCCTCGGCTGAGAAAGAAATGGTCAACTACACAAGGAATTTCCTACGGTGCGGTCCTTCTCTTTAGCATCGTTTACTTCGCGCGTCCCGAGGACTGGATTCCAGGGGCGAACGATATTCCCGTTGCTAAGATCGCTGGGTCTGTGGCGTTAGGTACGTTCCTGCTAAGCCTCCTTGGCCGCGCAAAGCTTAACTTGCCTCGGGGAGTCTTGCTTTTACTCGCTCTCTTTGGCCAACTATGTCTCGCTATCCCTTTCTCGACGTGGAGGGGAGGCAGCTTCGACCTTGTGATGTACGAGTTCTCGAAAATCGTTCTGATTGTTTTGCTTCTCGTACAGGCGGTCGACACATTTCCGCGTCTGCGGCAACTGATCTTCGTGCAAACGGCTGCGGTCATTACAATTGCGGTCGTGTCACTAATCAACAAGACTCAGATAGCTGGACGGATGAATGGGAGTATAGGCGGGATTTTCGGTAATCCGAACGATCTTGCGGCCAGTATCAGCCTAGTGATGCCATTTTGCTTTGCGTTTTTGCTAGAGACCCGCAATATTGTCAAGAAGGGCGTCTGGCTTTGTACCATCCTCCTATTGATCTATGCCCTCGTTGCGACTTTATCCCGCGGTGGCTTCCTGGCCTTGCTGGCGGCAACGGCCGGTTCGTTGTGGTATGTAGGCGCCAAGGCACGCCGGTGCCGGCGACTCATTCTGGTATTACCATTTGCGATGTGTTTTACGCTCCTGGGAGCGATGCACGGCAATTACGGCACCAGAATTCAATCTATTTTGGATCCAACGCTCGATCAAAACGGCTCCTACGCCGAACGCCAAGGGTTGCTGATACGCAGCCTTGAACTGGCAGCAACACACCCACTGTTCGGAGTTGGCCCTGGTATGTTTGGGGATGCACGAAATTCGGGAGGCTGGAAGGCAGCCCATAACAGCTACACTGAGCTGGCAGCGGAAGCCGGGATTCTTGCCTCTGTTTTCTTTATATGGATGTTCGTGGACTGCTTCGCGAGAGTCGCAAGGATCTCTGTTAACAGGGTGTGTGATCCAGACATCCGCATTTTCGCGGGAGCACTCTCAGCAAGCTTGGTAGCATTTTTCGTAGTAGCTTTCGTGAGCAGCATTGAATACCTTATTTTGCCCTACTTCTTGATGGGCTACGGTACTGTCCTGGTTTCGATCAGCCTGCGGATCAGGCGCAGGAGGGCGTCAGAAGCTGGACACGGCTCCCGCGTGATGAGGCAGGAACATCAGCCATGTGTGGGATAGCTGGCATCGTCGGCGCTGACCGCACGTCGCAGGTAATGATCTGCGACATCGATCGCATGTGCCAAACCATCGTTCACCGCGGCCCGGATGATCAGGGAACTTACGTCCAGGGCCCAGCCGGACTGGGCATGAGGCGCCTCAGCATCATTGACCTGGCGACTGGTCAACAACCAATCTGCAACGAAGATAGGACGATTTGGGTTGTTTTCAATGGCGAAATCTATAACTACCGCCAGCTGAGGACGGAGTTGAGTTCCGCCGGCCACCAGCTCTACAGCAATGGTGACACGGAAGTCATTCCGCACCTATATGAAGAACTGGGAAAGGAATTTGTTCACAAGTTGCGCGGCATGTTTGCCATTGCTCTGTATGATGAGCGCCACCACCGGTTGCTGCTGGCCAGGGACCGCTTAGGGAAGAAACCGCTTTTCTACGCGGTGCACAAAGGCCGTCTGCTATTTGCTTCAGAGATGAGGGCGATCCTCGCTGTTGCTCCAGAACTCGCCAAAGTCGATTACAAGAAGTTGGTGCACTTCTTCTACTTTGGGTACATTCCGGATCCGCTAACGGCTTACAGCACAATCCAGAAACTACCTCCCGGCCACATCCTGGTTTACGATCGCGGGAACGTACGGGTTTCCCGATACTGGGATGTCCCAGAATTTGCAGAAGATGAATCCAAGTCCGAAGATGACTGGCTAGAACAGCTGGAGCATGAGTTGACCGAATCAGTGCGGATCCGCATGATCAGCGACGTCCCACTCGGCGCGCTACTGAGCGGTGGAGTGGATTCCTCGACCGTTGTCAGCCTCATGGCCCGCGCGAATCCCGCGCCGGTGAAAACTTTTTCGATCGTATTTGACAAACAAGACTTCGACGAGCGCCAGCACGCACGCTTGGTCGCGCAGCGATTTGGAACGGAACATCATGAACTGACCATGCAGCCGGATTTCTGGAGGACGCTGAACACGCTGACCGAGCTGCTCGAGGAGCCGTTCGGCGATGCCTCGCTGTTGCCCACCTACTACATCTGCCAGCTGGTCCGGCAACACGTTAAGGTCGCGCTCTCTGGTGACGGTGGCGACGAGGTGTTCGCGGGCTACGACCGCTACGCCATCAACTTTCAACGCGAAATCTATCGCTTCATTCCGCGGTGGGCCGGACGCATTTACCGCAAGACTTTGTTTCCATGGTTGCCGAAGGCCATGCGGGGACGAAAATTTCTGTACAACGTCTCCCTGCCGTTCCGGGACCGTTATCTGGACAGCATTTCGTATTTATCCGCCATGAACCGGGAGCGCAGCGTCTTCTCCAACGAGTTCCTAAGCTTGATGGAAGAGGCCCACTCGCCGCAGGAGGTTTTCGAAACGTACTACGATAAGGCTCCTTCCGCTCATCCCTTGGGCAAACTGCAGTACCTGGACATGAAAACGAATTTGGCGGCAGACATCCTGACCAAGGTAGATCGCATGAGTATGGCAGCTTCCTTAGAAGTGAGGGCCCCTCTGCTCGATCATGTTCTGATTGAACTGGCGACCCGAATCCCGACAAAGTGGAAGCTGAATGGCCGCAGCGGAAAGTATCTCCTCAAATCGCTGGCGAAGCGCGTAGGGGTCCCATGGGACGTTATCCGCCGACCGAAGCAAGGATTCGGAGTTCCCCTGGTCCACTGGTTTAGAAATGAGCTCAAGTCCGGTCTGCGCGATATCCTAACCGCCCCGAGGGCTTTACAGCGAGGTTATTTCAATCCCGCCTCGGTGCAGAGATTGCTCGACGAGCACACGCGAGGGGAACGAGACTGGTCGCCGGCCCTCTGGCTGCTGCTGATCTTCGAGCTTTGGCATCGCAATTTTCTCGAACCGGTAAGGAACGGCACACTTTTTACCCGCCCGTGGACGGATTTGGGTCGAGCCGCGCGGGGAAATGCCGTGGTCCAAACCCACAGCCGAGTGGCCTGCATATCTTCCAATTGAGTGCCAGGGGATGCCGCGCCAGCCAACCGTATTGCACCTGCTTGACAGCTTCGACAAAGGCGGCTCTGAGAGCCAAGCTACGCAATTGGTGCGATTGCTCCACGGAAATGGCCGTTATCGGATCTTGATGGCCTGTCTTAACAATGATGGGCCGTTGCGCACCGAAATCGATCGCCTCGGTCTGGGTGAGATTCCAGAATACAAACTGACTGGCTTTTTCAATCTTCGAGCGCTGCGCCAGCTAGCACGGTTTACGGCGCACCTGAAAAGGCAACGGGTGGATATCCTGCACACGCATGACTTTTACACAAACGTGTTTGGGATGTGGGCTGGGGCTTTGGCAGGGGTTCCCGTCCGCATAGCTGCTCGCCGCGAGTCCAGCGGGATGCGTTCTAGAAGCAGGCGGACGCTGGAGCGCACTTCTTACCGTGTGGCAACCCGGATAGTGGCCAATTGCGAACACGCAAGACGCCAGTTGACCGAAGAGGGCGTCTCACCGAGGCGGATCGAAGTTATCTACAACGGCGTCCACAACGGCGTCCACGCAAGCCGTATGTGCCACTCCCGCTCGAGCAATCGGAGTGAGATCGCGGCATCGTTCGGCCTGCCGACAGATCCCAGACGACTCTTCATCAGTATTGTTGCCAATTTGCGCCTCCCCGTGAAAGACCACGTCACCTTCTTGCGCGCGGCGCGGACAGTATCGGAAGTGGCTCCGCAGGCGACGTTTGTGGTAGCGGGAGAGGGTGAGCTCATTAATTCCATGCGCTTCCTCGCAATGGAACTCGGGATCACAAAGCAGACCTTTTTTCTTGGCGGCTGCAGCCGTGTTTCTGAGCTGCTTTCGATCACCGAGATTGGAGTGCTGAGTTCTCTCTACGAGGGTTTTCCTAACGCGGTCCTTGAATACATGGTCGCCGGTTGCCCCGTGGTAGCTACTGACGTCGGTGGCATCCGTGAAGCCGTAGTTGATGGTGAGACAGGATACCTGGTTGAAGCGCGCGATCACGAAGCAATGGCAAAGCAGATTCTCCGCCTGCTCGGTGCACCTCAGCAGGCGCGTGAGATGGGTATCCTGGGCCAGCAGATCGTCAAGCGAAAATTTTCGTCGGAAGCACAGGTGAAAGCGACCACTGCTCTATATGAACATCTACTGGTTGAGATGGGAGGAGAAACAAAGGTCCACGCATCGGGATCAATGGCATCCGAAAGGATGCGCCACCTTTGAGAGGAGCGAGCTGGACAGCTCGGCTATCGATGTTCGCACTCTGAATTGCGCAGGTGGAGGTGAACCATGTTAACTGACACTACCATCGATGTGTTGAGGAGTATGGAACGGGACGGCATCGCGGTCATCCCAAACTTCCTCACTACCAACCAACTGAAGGGAATGCAGACCGCCTTTGACGCTCGACTCCGGCACGTGCGGTGGAACGATATTGATGGTTATGAGAAGGAGCGTTTTCGACATGTCATTGAGGATGTCTTAACCTTAGATCAAGGATTTGTCGATGCTGCACTCCATCCCCTGGTTAAAGAGACATTGCGCGAATATGTGGGCGATCGATATCAACTGGTTGAGGCCAAAGGCTGGAGATCCCTCCCGACGCGCAGGAACTTTCACGGATGGCACGGTGATGCGTGGTATGACCAGACAAACCTGGACTTCATTCCTCGCGAGGTGAAGCTGGGTGTTTATTTAACCGCCGTTCAGAGTGGCTTTTTCGAATACGTCAGACAAAGTCATCAGAAACAAGCGCCGCATCCCGTGCCCGACCGGCAGTTGGGGAACATCCCAGCGTCTATGATTGCGCAAGTGAAGGGACCTGCAGGAACCGGCTTCCTTTTCGATACTTCGGGGATTCATCGCCAAACTGTACCTATTCTCGAAGCGCGGTCTGCAGTTTTCTACAACTATCATGACCCTTCTCTGCCGCTGCAAAAGGAGGCTGTGGATTATTATCGCTACCATCCGTTGCTTCTCAATGCGGCCTTCTTGAGGAATCTCAGCGAAGAGGATTGTAGAATTTTGGGTTTTGGAGACCAGCGGAATTATTTCCTCGCATTTTCGCGTCGACAGAAATACCCTCGGTTGCAGTGCGTCTTCGAGACGCTTCTTGACGCCACGGTTGCGTGGAGTTCGCTGCGCGAGCGGGTGGAGGCCGGACTCACAAGGGTACTGAGATCGGCAAGACTCTCTGGATAGCAGTCGGAGCCGCTGCTGAGTGAGGCGCATTGGAAGAAGATCGCGCCCTTGCCCCCCAAAGCACCATTGGAGTGGCAGCCGACCAAAAAGCGCACGGGGCTGGGTAGCGGAGAAACGTCAGAGGCGTCTTCCGAAGTCGTGGGCAAGGAACTGCTGGATCTCCGAACCCAGCCTGAGGATGCGCGTTTCAGTCATACGGAGGATTATCCGGATCTCGTCTCATTGAAACAGAAGATTGGCGAAAGAGAAGAGTTATTGTAAGAAACAGATTGAAGTCCAAATCGCTGCCAATCAGCAGGCGGTTCAAGCAGAAACAAGCGTTGGGCCAGTTACGACTGTTGACGTGCCCTAACTCATCGACTCCGATGATGCAGCATCTCTGCGGAGACTCCTTCATTTCAGGCTAATGAAAACAGGCGAAAGAAATCACAGCCGAAATTCTGTGGGAAGTTACTGCAGATATTCGATTGACCAAAGCTACGCTTTCTTCGACAGAAAGGCCAGCAGGAGATTGACACAGGAAGAGGATTTCATTGGTACGGACTGATGGGACACGTTCAGAACGATCGACTGAACTCCAGCGGCGGCCGAAAGACAATGGCCGAGTCTGCGAAACTCTCTTGCAGATGCAAGAAGACCAAGACCACCAACGAACGTCTCGATTCCCACAACCCACGGAGCTGCTGGGGTGGCTCAAGTGTTGAGCCAGTTATGACCGCACAGACTATGCAGGTCAATTCTGAGGCGTCGAGTGCAATAGCAATTGGAAAGCGGAGTCGGAAGGCAAGCGGCAACTGTTAAATTCTCTGCCAAACGCGCATTCCTGTCGCCACGGTTTTCTCTCGAAATGCAGGCTCGAAGCAGAAATGCGTGAATTCATTCGTATCCCTTGGATCCGGATGGCGGCCAAGATCAGCTTGGCGGCAGCCCTCCTGATCTGGATGATCAGCAGTGGCAGGCTCGACCTGTCTCGCCTTGCCGGGACGACCGCGCATTGGCCCCAACTGGTGGCCATCGTAACCATCTACTATGTGGAAATCTATGTCATGGCATGGCGGTGGAACCTTCTACTCGGTGAGCAGGGCCTCGAGCTAAGTTCGCAGCAAGCTTTCTCTTTAACCATGATCGGTTGCCTGTTCAATGTGGTCATTCCTGGAATGATAGGAGGAGACCTTATCCGGGGATACTACGTGGGCCGTCTAGCGGCTGGAAGAACCCCGGAAGCGCTCACTGCCATCCTGATGGACCGAGTGATCGGATTGCTAGGACTCGTGGTCCTAACCGCTGCGGCAGGCATCGGCAACTTCGAAATGACAATGGAAAGTCGGGCTCTCGAAGGAGTGTTCTTATTCGCAATCGTATTGGCGGCGTTCGGAGGACTTGGTCTGGCGCTGGTGGTGGCTACGGGCGGAGGGCCCACAGTTCTAGAAAGATCGGGAGCGAACCGCTGGGTTGCCTCGTCGATAAAGGCGGTCGCCAGTCTCGCACCTTATGGACGGAATCCGCGCTTGTTGGTGATCGCGCTAGGCGCTAGCGTTTTCAACCAGGCGCTTTCCTGTCTCGCATTCTACATCGCGGTGCAGGCCCTCCAAGGGCCGCCGATCCCATGGAGATATCTCTTCCTCCTCGTTCCTATGGGCCTGATGACTAGTGCCTTGCCGATATCACCTGCCGGTGTAGGAGTGGGCCAAGCCGCATTCTTCACGCTCTTCGCAATTATCCCTGGCAGCAGCGGCAAGCTGGGAGCCGACGCGTACACAGTGCTTCAGTTGCTGTTGATCTTGGTCTATTCGACGGGTTTTTATTCATATCTCGCCTACAAGCGCGCAATGGGGGGAGAGGTTCCAACTAGGATGGTTTCCTCATGATCCTTACACAACACACGAATCAAACAACGTCCGCACCCGGTGAAGCCGGAAATCCTACCGTAGCCGTGCTAGGCTGCGGCTATTGGGGGCAGAACCTCGTGCGGAATTTTCAGCACTTAGGAGTTCTGCGGGCAGTTGGTGACCCCTCTGAAAAAGGTCGCTCACGGGCGCGGGAGTTGGCACCAGAAGCTCTCCTATTCGAAGATTTTCACGACGTACTCCGTGATCCGAAGATAGAAGCCGTTGTCATTGCAACCCCAGCTGAGACACACTTTTCGCTCGTTCAAGAAGCAATCGAGAACGGCAAACATGTGCTCTGCGAAAAGCCGCTCGCCCTTCACTATCGTCAGGCAGTGCTACTGGAGCGCATGGCTTCTGCTGCGAATTGCACACTTATGGTGGGTCATTTACTAGAATACCATCCTGCGGTTGCCAAACTGAAGGAAATGGCTGAGGACGGGGTGCTCGGGCACATTCGGTACATCTACTCGAATCGGCTCAATTTCGGCAAGGTTCGGACGGAAGAAAACGCGCTGTGGAGCTTCGCCCCGCATGATTTCGCCGTGATCTTACGACTGGTGGGAGAGGAGCCGCTGGAAGTCACCGCGATAGGCGGCACCTACATCACTCCCAATCTGGCTGATGTCACGGTTTCTACCTTGCATTTCCGCACGGGCGTCCGCGCGCACGTTTATGTGAGCTGGATAAATCCCTTCAAAGAGCAAAAACTTGTGGTCGTTGGAAGCCGTAAGATGGCAGTGTTTAACGATATGGTTGCCGATGGGAAGCTGACATTGTATGACCAACAGGTGAATCTGTACCAGCAAGAGCCGGTGTTGCACAAGGGACTAGTTGAAGCTGTACCGATCGCGTCAGACGAACCTCTACAGCTAGAGTGCCGGCACTTCCTCGACGTAGTGCGAAACGGCACAACCCCGTTGACTGACGGCAAGAGTGGGCTTCGCGTTCTGAAAGTGCTCGAGGCGTGCCAGATCTCTCTGCAGTTGAATGGGCGACCGATCCTGGTTTCGGACATCAGAGAGGAAGCCTGATGAGCTACTACGCTCACTCGACAGCAGTGATCGATGAGCCTTGCGAGATTGGAGACGGGACAAGGATCTGGCATTTCGTGCACGTGTGCCGCGGAGCAAAAATAGGCCGCAAGTGTATTCTGGGACAAAACGTTATGGTGGCCGAGAACGCGGCTATCGGCCACAACGTGAAAATCCAAAACAACGTGGCAATTTATGCCGGCGCGACGGTCGAAGACGATGTATTTCTGGGCCCCTCGTGTGTGCTCACCAATGTCAGTAATCCAAGGGCTCAGGTGAATCGGCACAATTTGTATGAAAAGATTTTGATCCGGCAGGGAGCCACGGTAGGTGCCAATGCCACCATCGTGTGCAGTGTCACTCTTGGACGCTATTGCTTCATCGCGGCAGGCGCTGTGGTCACCAAAGACGCTCCCGATTACGCCCTCATCATCGGAACACCAGGTCGGCAGCGCGGCTGGATGAGCCGCCATGGTCACCAGCTCCAAGGGCGACCGGGCGAAGTCATGGTATGCCCGGAATCGGGGCTCTGCTATCGGGAAGTGGAATCCGGAGTCCTTCGGTGCCTGGACCTTGACGAAGACGCCCTCTTGCCAGTCAATCTTTCGGTCGGGAAAGTCAGTTACCGGGAGTTCAAGAAATGAAAGTTCCCCTTCTAGATCTCGGGGAACAGAATGCCGCATTGCGGACAGAACTGGATGCGGCCTACGCGCGCGTCATGCGATCGAGCCAGTTCATCATGGGACCCGAAGTGACTGAGCTAGAAACGGCGTGCGCACAGGTCGTCGAGGTCAAGCATGCGATCGGCGTCTCGTCAGGCACGGATGCGATTCTGCTGGCACTTATGGTTCTGGGGATTGGGCCTGGGGATGAGGTGATCTGTCCTTCGTTCACGTTCTTTGCGACCGCTGGATGTATAGCACGCGTGGGCGCGAAACCGGTTTTTGCCGACTCTTGCGGCACGTGCTTTAACATCGAGGTAGCCGACGCTGCCGCCAAGGTGACTCCCCGCACGAAGGCGATTATCCCGGTGCACTTGTTCGGGCAGGCGGCAGAGATGGACGAGGTCGTGGCTCTCGCGGGCAGATATAACCTCGCTGTGATCGAAGATGCCGCACAAGCCTTCAGCGCCCAATACAAAGGCCGGTACGCTGGTTCGATCGGAACCTTCGGAACCTATAGTTTCTTCCCTTCGAAGAACCTTGGGGGGTTCGGCGATGCCGGTATGTTGGTGACCAACGACGATGCACTGGCGGAGAAGGCCCGACTGCTGCGTGCCCACGGCGCCAAACCAAAGTACTTTCACAAGATGGTGGGAGCAAACTTCCGGATGGATCCATTACAAGCCGCTCTATTACGTGTGAAAGTGCCTCACCTGGATAGCTATTCCCGAAAGCGCGCTGCCAACGCCGTCTATTACCAAGAGAAACTGTCTGCACTACCCTCTGTGGCGTTGAGGGATGGACCTCATTGCAGGAACCGACATCCTGAAAACCTGTCAGGTTTTAAAGTCATGCTCCCGACGGTTCATGAGGGTCGCCTCCACATTTGGAATCAGTACACACTTCGTGTGCAGAAGACCGAGGCCTGGAAGAGACCGGAGAGTCCGCGCGATGCGTTGAGGAATTATCTCGCCATGAAGGGAATTGGAGCCGAAATCTACTACGCGCGTCCGATGCATATGCAGGAATGCTTTGCGTTATCTGGCGAGTCAAAGTCCAAGCTGCCAGTATGTGAACGATTGTCAGATCAGGTGTTAAGCATCCCTGTCTACCCAGAATTGCCGCGTGAACACCAGGATTACATAGTGGAAGCGATCGCAGAATTTTTGAATGGCTGAGTGAGGGGTCTCAATGATCTCAAACCGAAGAATCTTCATCACCGGCGGTGCGGGGTTTATCGGCTCGACCCTCGTCGGACGGCTCGTCGAGGATAACGAGATCATCATCTACGACAACTTTAGCCGCAATGCGCTGAAGGACAAGCCGTTTAGAGACCACCGGAACCTAAAAAAAATCAGGGGCGACATCCTCGACACTGAAGCACTCAAGCAGGCCATGCAGGGCGCTGAATACGTAATTCATTGTGCGGCTATCGCTGGCATCGACACGGTGATCAAGAGCCCAGTAAAGACAATGCGCGTGAATATGATCGGCTCCGCCAATACGCTCGAGGTCGCGGCATCACTGCCCAAGTGCGAGAGGCTGGTTTGTTTTTCAACAAGCGAGGTGTTCGGCCAATTCGGTTTTCGTTCAAGCGAACGGGATAACACCATAATGGGCAAGGTTGGCGAGACACGGTGGACTTACGCAGTCTCGAAACTGGCAGAAGAACACTTGGCTATTTCCTATTACAAGGAAAAGGGACTTAGAACCACGGTCGTGCGCCCGTTTAATATTTACGGGCCTGGGCAGGTCGGCGAAGGAGCTCTTCGAAAATTCATCGAACGAGCAATTAACGACGATCCGATCGAGATCCACGGTGACGGCACGCAGATCCGGGCCTGGTGCTACGTGGACGACATGGTGGACGGAGTCCTGATGGCTCTGACGCATCCCAACGCCGTGGGCGAGTCATTCAATATTGGAAACATGCGCGCGGTCACAACGATTTTTGGCCTTGCCAACACAGTGGTACGGGTTCTCCGCTCCCGGTCGCAGATCCTGTTCTCACGGAAGGACTACGCCGACGTTGAGCTACGGGTCCCGTCGGTAGAAAAGGCTCGGAAACTGTTGGGGTTTGAGGCAAAGGTCGATTTAGACGAAGGCATCTTACGCACCGCCGACTTCTATCGGAAGCATGGTTCAGACCGTTCGCTCACGATCGCCATTGAACCAAGGAGCCCAAGGCCAACACATCTCGGACTGCGCGCCGGTCGTCTGCATCGATCGAGGGGAAAGCTAGTAGGATGAGTGAAGCGTTTTGCAACGTAGCGTTTTGGTTGTAGGGCACAGATCGCAAGATCCCATTGGCGACGCGGAGTGAGCATAGGCGGTGAAATAGCTTGCTGAGGCGTATCGCGCTATCGCCGACGTGCAGTCGATCGCTTCAGAATCGCCCGTTGTGTTCATTCACAAGTAGAAGGTACGTGTTGGTGCGGCCCTGCTGGTTTCTGCACGCTTCCGAGTTTGAGGTGCACCTTGATTTGGAAGATCGAATCCGACGCATCTGTAGTATCACAGAAGGGATGAGCACTTGATTCGTCTGATGGTACCGTCAATCGAAGAGGATGACTTGCAGGCAGTGCGAGAGGCGCTGTTATCCGGTTTTCTCGTACAAGGCCCGAGAGTAGAAGCTTTCGAGCGAACGACGGCTCAATACGTGGGGCTGGAACATGCCGTCGCAGTTAGTAGTTGCACCGCCGCGCTCCATCTCGCCCTGCTCGCGCTTGGCGTTGGACGAGGCGATCGAGTTGCGGTTACGACTTATTCATGGCCGGCAACCGCGAACGTAATCGCCCTGGTCGGAGCAGAACCGGTATTTGTCGATATCGAGCCCAGCACTTTCAACATGTCTCCGGCAGCTCTGGAAGAAACCTTGCACGGAACGGCTGTGAAGGCGGTCATGCCTGTTCATACCTTTGGTGGGCCCGCGGACATGCCCCAAATCGTTGAAATCGCCGGTCGCTTCGGTGTGCCCATAATTGAGGATGCGGCCTGTGCACTGGGGGCAGAGTTGAATGGACGAAAAGCGGGGACATGGGGTGTCATGGGATGTTTCAGTTTCCACCCTAGAAAGGCAATTACGACCGGTGAAGGCGGCATGATCGTTACAGTGGATCCAGAACTTGCGCGCAAGCTGCGCATCCTCCGCAATCATGGACTGGATCCGACAGCGGATTTGCCTGATTTCGTGGATGCGGGATATAACTTCCGTCTTACAGAATTCCAGGCTGCGTTGGGCACGAGCCAGCTGAACAAACTGGAGCGCTTTATCGCAAAGCGTCGGGCACGTGCGGCACAATATGACCGTCTGCTCGAGGGCACTGGAGTCACAACTCCGGTCGCACTCAGGGGATCCTGCCATGTGTACCAGTCGTATGTGGCCCTGTTGCCTGCCGAATGTGCACCGCGAAGGGGCGAGATCATTGCCGGCTTGAAATCCGAATGTATAGAAACCAGCATTGGCACCTACCACATGCCGCTGACGACCTATTACCGCAAGCGCGGCGGCTATCGGCCGGGCAATTTTCGAGTAACGGACGATGTGTTCGCTCGCGCGCTGGCGCTGCCGCTCTATGAGTCGCTTACCGAGGCAGAGCAGGAAAAGGTAGTGCGTACTCTGCTTCGACTGGTTGATTAGCACGCTTATGGTTCCCAAAATCCACGAGCCGCGAATGCGCCGCCTGATCAACATCGCTATCCACGACTTGAGACTCGACTTGCGAGGGTTGACCGTACTCACCGAAGCCGCGACTGGATACTTTGTGGTGACGCCGCTCATTGCAGTCATGGCCGGTGCCGAACGCGTCCTGGCTCTGACCGGGGATTCGCGTTACGGCACGCACTCAGAGGCCCGCGAACTAACAGAGTCACTGGCCCATGTCTGGGGAGTGGAAGGCCGTATCGACATCCTTCCGTCCCGTCAAGACCAACGCGTGGCGCGTGCTGACATTGTAACCAACACCGGCTTTGTTCGACCGCTCGACGCTGCTTTCCTGCACCGATTGAAGGCGACTGTGGTGATCCCGCTGATGGTGGAACCGTGGGAATTGCGGCCAGAGGACCTGGACCTGGCGGAATGCCGCAGACTCGAGATTCCGGTTCTGGGAACCAACGAGCACTGCCGGGAACTGCGTATCTTCGAGTACATCGGGCCCATCGCGCTCAAGCTGCTCTATGAACTCGGGTTTGAGGGTTTTCGTTCGCGCGTGGTGGTCTTGGGAAGCGGCGAGTTCGGCGATCAGGTTGAAGCCGCACTGCGGCGCGCGGGTGCCGAGGTGTCGCGCCTGATCCCTGTGCCTCACCTGGATCTGCGAGAGGCGGAACGTTCCCTCTCGGAAGCCGAGGCGGTGGTGGTAGTCGAGTATCATACTCACCGGATGCTAATGGGGCCAGGAGGCGACATTGAGCCGAAGGCGCTGCGGGAAATTAATCCCGATCTCGCGGTCGCGCATATTTGCGGCGGCGCAGACCGCGCCGCTCTGGAAGCGGTCGGCTGCCGCTGCTGGCCTAAACGGTTTGCCCCGGGGGGCCACATGACCGTGACCACCGGTTACGTCGGCCCCCGCGCAATAGTGGACCTTCACTCCGGTGGCCTCAAAGTAGGGGAGTGCATGGCGCGGGCCCGGTTGCGTGGGCTCCGCGGCGCGGAGGCCGAGGCCGCAGCGCTGACCGAAACGCCGCTAGCGCAAGCTTTCCCCGAAGAATTACAACTCGAAATGGTGTAAAGATTCATCGTGTTTGGTCGTATCTATTTCATGTGACGATATTTTCGTACTGCTAGGGGCCGTTCCTAATGCAACTTACTAACACAAGGGTACAAATTGATGGCCATCGATCTCGAACCATACCAGTACACAACAGAGAAAGGTTGGGATCAGTTCGTCCGAATAGCGAACGAGGGGACACTCTTTCATCGGCTTGATTTCCTCAGCTATCATCAGAACAAGTTTGCCCGTCACGAACACCATATAGTTTGGCGCAAAGGACAATCGCTGTTCGGAGTCATGCCTATGGCGATCTTTGAAGAAGGTGGAACAAGATTCGCACGATCGCCTTACGGAGCGAGCTATGGCGGTCCAGTATTCCAAGAACCACTCGATTACTCAGAGAGTACTGAGGTCGTTCGGTCGCTCCTGGAATTCTTAGGGGGACTCGATGTCACAGTTTGTACTATGACGTTGCCGATATCCTGTTGTTATGGTAGATATAGCGATACGTTCCGATTCGCGCTGCTTGAAAATGGTTTTCTTTGTGTAAATCGGGACATTTCGAATGCTGTCTCCCTTCTAGCAAGCACTCCCGGGGACGCAGTAATCACCAAACGCGCGCGCGGTGGGGCACGGAAGGCAGAAAAATCAGGCATCCGGACTGCTCACCGGGCCAACATCGCCGATTTTCAGGCGGTCTTAGAAAAGACATTCGCTAAGCACCGCGTGAAGCCTGCGCATACTGCCGGCGAATTTGCTTGGCTCGCGGAACACTTGTACGAAGATATCTATGTTGACGTGGCATATAAAGACGATCTACCAGTAGCCGGCATCGGTTTTTTCGAGATTAATAAACGTGTGAACAGCTCATTTTATCTTTGTCAGGATCCCGAACATCAGGAAAGTCAAGGTTTGAGCCTCTTGATCCGAAATGCCCTGAGGCGCTGCCAGGAAGGCGGCTTTGCCTGGTTCGATTTCGGAACCTCATCAGCCGAAATGAACGCGCGTAGCAACTTGTTCTTCTTCAAAGAGAGCTTCGGCTCAATTGGGCTGTTTCGAGAGACTTATCGATGGGAGACTTCGTGATTAGCTTCCTTCCCTGTAATCACTGGCAAGGTTCCCCGCTTTCGACCGACATCTCGATGGAACGATATCTTACAGAGCGATGGAAGAAAGCTTCCTGCAGCATCACGCCGTCCGGTCGCGAAGCGGTCTCTTTGTTGATGCAACATCTACAGCTCAAGAGCGATGACGAAGTATATATTACTACTACCTTTGAATATCCCAATGTATCCAGTTGTGTTACCAGCACCATCTTCAATTTCTGCAAACCGGCTCGGACCTTCACAGAGAGGACGCGCGCCATATTCGCGATTCACGAATTCGGCGTTCCACACGGGCGCTTGCAGACGCTTCGCAAACTCGCGGATTCCCATCGCATTCCCCTTATAGAGGATTGTGCTCACACGTTGGACTCATACCAGGACGGCGTTGTGGTGGGTTCGATTGCCGATTTCACGATATGTTCTTTTCCGAAGATTTTTCCGGTACCTTATGGCGGCGCCTTAATCGGTTCGCCGGTTAGCTCCAAGCCCAGTCCGATCGATTGCAAGCGCATTGATCGAGTCCGAGCGGAGGTCACGCCTCACCTCCCGCTGCTAGAAACCTATTCGGAATCCCGCCGCACAGTCTATCGCCAACTGACGGGAAGACTCAAGGAACTCGGAATGCGGCCCTTATTCGAAGTGTCAGACTCGGTTGCACCATGGCTCTTCCCGGTCCAATTACCCGTATGGCAGGAATGCGTAGAGCGCTCAGCGGAATTCGGTGTCGATTGTGCGCTCTGGCACGGCAGCGAGATCGTCATCCTACCGTGTCACCAGTTTCTCTCTGTACCAGATCTGGACCGAATCATCGCATTTATCGACCTGATGAGGAAAGCCTGATGCCGGAAACTTCTGTGACGGCGATACTTTGTTCTGTCGAGAAAAAGCTGTCCGATCTCTTATCTCTTCAGGCAGACAGTATGCCGCTCCGCTGGAAGCGGTGGCTTGCCATGTATTACCCGGACGCGCGTATCCGAAAGGTGTTCTGGCAGAAGACGCACGTGGAAATGGGAGAGGGTACATTTGCAAATCCCGGAATGATCGTGGTCGACGATTACACTAGCGGTGAATGCCTACTGTCCATCGGCAAGCGCGTTTCGATTGCCCCTAGCGTCATCTTCGTGGCCTACTCGGTTCCGAATAACTCACCACAAATGCAGGAACACCCGACGGTGAAACATCGACTCGGGCAGCGTCGGAAGATCGTGATCGAGGACGACGTCTGGATCGGCGCGCATGTGACCATACTGCCCGGTCTGCGAGTCGGCCGCGGAGCCATTATCGGCGCTGGAGCGGTTGTCAACCGCGATGTCGCACCGTTCACGATCGTAGCGGGCGTGCCCGCCAGAGTACTAAGAAAGCTTGATCCTCTTCTGGAGGAAAACGCTCCCGAGCAGCACGACGGCAACGCGAGGGCACTCCCCGAGCCTGCCGCCGACGCTCAATGAAGCCCTTGCCATGCCTGAAATCAGCGTCGTTGTTCCAGCTTACAACGAAGAAGCGAGCATCGAGCGGGTAGCGCAGGATGCTGTCGATGCCTTGGAGCACGCCAGTCTCGTCTCTTATGAGATTGTGCTGGTTGATGATGGCAGCACGGATCAAACCCGGGCGCGGATGGAACAAGCGCGCCAGCGGCTGACCTGTGTGCGGGTCGTTTATCATGTCCGAAATCGAGGCCTCGGTGCGGCATTGAGGACCGGATACGCGGCGGCGACTGGGCGAATTGTGACCTGCATTCCAGGAGACGGCCAGGTCGACCTGGGTGAAACTCTCAAAGGACTGCGGCTGTTGGGCGAGTGCGACATTGTGTTTGTGCTTCGCCGAGGACGAAGGGGAGCCAGCCGGAGCTTTATCTCTTTTTGTTTTCATGCTTTGATCCGACTGCTTTTTCGTTTCGATGCAACGGACATTTGTGGAATTTACTTTCTGCGGCGGGAACTGCTGATGACTTTGGACCCGAAGTCGAATAACGTCTTTTACAGCCTGGAACTGCCCCTGCTGTGCGTCAAGCACAAGAAACGAATCCAGCGCATCACCGTAGAAACTCTGCCGAGACGTGCTGGTGTATCGAAGATGGCGAATCTCCGCACGCTGGCTGTGAACTTGTGGGAGATGTTGAAGTACAGGATAAGGGGCTAATGTTTTTGCCTTCGCGCGTGCTGCGGCTGGGGATTGTCCTCTTTTTCCTTCTGGGGGCGGCGCGTGTCTATACAAAACGTCCTTTTGCCGATGAGGGTTGGTTTGCGGCCAGCGCCATGAATATCCTGCAGAACCACCACACCGGCATTCAGGTAGCCGATCCGCTAGAAAACGCGGTTACGGCGGATCAACCAGTGCCGGGAATCGATCAACACTTTTACGCCTGGGTGCCGACGCATGAGGCACTCATGGCGGGGTGGTATTGGTTGTTTGGCTTCAGCCTATTCGTGATGCGCGCTAACGCTCTCCTTTGGGGACTAGTCGCACTGCTGTCCTGGTGGCGCGTGGCCCGGTTTCTTACCGGTAATGACATTTGTGCGGCGCTCGCGACGCTGCTGATTGCAAGCGATTACGTATTTATAGACGCGGCATCGGATGGGCGTATGGACATGATGTGCATGGCCCTTTGGGCGGCGGCGCTAGCCGTCTACTTGGAATTGCGAGCGTCTCGGCTCGGCACAGCCATCTTACTGAGTCAGTCGCTTGTCGTGCTTTCCTGCCTGACGCATCCAATCGGAGCTGTCGGCTTTCTGTGCCTAATGGTGCTAACGTTGAACCTGGACCTAAAGCGGTTACGGCCTTTTCACCTGGGCCTGGCAGCCTTGCCGTACCTCGCTGCTGCGCTAGCAGTAGCGGCCTACGTCCAGTCAGACTTTGGAGCATTTTGGGCCCAGTTCTCAATGGGAATCGGAAGGCGCGTCGGTTCTTCAGGCTCCTTCCTTGGTTCTTTGGTGGGTGAAGTCAGACGGTATATCGACGCGTACTTCCCGCCATATGCGCGTCAGGGAGTGGGCGCACTGCGGCTCGTGGTACCACTGGCTTTTGTCAGCGGAATCTTGTTTGTATTGACCAGCGCCGCATTACGAAGGGCCACAAAGCTGCTGGTCCTGCTGACCGCCACGGCTGCGATCGGGCTCTGCGTAATCGACGCTGGCAAGTTGACATATTATCTTGTGGATGTGACACCCTTGTATTGTCTCGTGGTCGCAACCTCGCTGGCGTGGTGCTTCACGGGTCGCCCAACTCGTCGCTGGATGGCCTTGGTCGTCTGTGCTGTGTTCCTCGTCGTACAGATTAGTTGGATTGCAGGAGCTGTCATTCGCGATCCATTCCACAAGAGCTTCTTGCCGATGACAGACTTTCTCCAAAAGCAATTAACCCCGGACTCGACTGTGACAGCAAGTGCGGAACTCTGTTTCATCTTCGGATTTGATCCGAAACGACTTCGCGACGATGCTCTTCTAGGGTATGCGAGCGGGCGGCACGCGAGCTTCATCGTTATATCGCAAAATGTCTACGGCACAGCTTTCGAGAGTTACCGCAAGAAAAGACCGGAGCTGGCCGCCTATATCGACTTGACCCTCGGCCAGCGTTACGAACATCTCTATCAGTCAGATTTTTATGAGATATATAGGCGACGAGGCGAAATCGGTTCGCCGTGAGAAGGTTCGAGCGTATTGAATCACCATGCTACTATACAATAAGTTATGGATTTCATGGTATGAAAACTGGGTTGGGCAACAGCTTCTCGGTTGATGATGATTGAGCTGACCATTATCTGGCCCTTTTAGATAAACGATTGCTGTTGTTATGTATACATGTGGAAAATAAGTCGGAGACAATACTTGATACGATTTCTCAACACGGGTTGTCCGGAGCGGCGCTCGTTGGCAGGACTTGCCGGAAAAGCATCAACGTTCCTCGAAGCGCTGGTGACGGTCGCGGGACTCGGAGGGGCAGGGCGTCAGGCTGAATAGCTGGCGCACGTTTCTGAACAAATTTAACGAGCGCCAGCAATTGAAGCTTCACTTCCCGCGAAAAAGGTCGGAAGAATGCCTATTGGGGGGTGAAGTGGGTAGTGGGGGTTGACAGCGTGGGTGCTTTCGGGGTGATGCCCCTCAATCTGAATCCGCAACGGGTGTCCGGTTTGTAAAGACGGCGCTCGCGGCGAGTACAGTAGTGCCCGTATGTTTATCCTGAACTATCGGCCAGTAGCTTAAACAGATAACCCTGGCCCATTGGCCACTAGCTGAAATAGAGTCCTCCCTCTATTATTCTTACCGTAGAGGTGGGCGCTTGTTGGATGTTTCTATTCTGTTCTCCCGGTTGACGCATCATAGGGCACGCTGTACCGTCCGCGCGGTCGCGATCGGTATCGCGCCCAGTTTGCTCGCCTTGCTCATGGCCTCCTGCGCTGGACTCACATTAAATCGAAACGGGAGTTTTCGAAACGATGGATTGTTGATCAATACCACATCGCTGTCCTCCGGTGTTGGGGGAGTCGCTTACTCGCAAGTATTGGCAGCCTCGGGCGGGACGACCCCTTACAGTTGGGTTGTGAGTGCTGGCACTTTGCCCTCGGGCTTGACCCTGGCTTCCAACGGGACAATCAGCGGCATGCCCACTGCTTCTGCGCAGTCCAGCAGCTTTACAATAAAGGTCACTGACTCGAGTGTGCCGACCCAGTCGGCGTCGAGCCTGTTGTCGATTTCGATTACATCGGGTTCTTCAGCGTTATCGATTACCACCACCTCGCTACCCTCTGGCATCGCAGGAAGCTCATATTCGAGTGCGCTGAGCGCCTCAGGCGGGACACCGCCTTACAGTTGGGTTGTGAGTGCTGGCACTTTGCCCTCGGGCTTGACCCTGGCTTCCAACGGGACAATCAGCGGCATGCCCACTGCTTCTGCGCAGTCCAGCTTTACAGTAAAGGTCACCGACTCGAGTTCCCCAGGCAAGTCTGCGTCGGGTCCGCTTGCAATTTCGATTGCATCCGGGGTGACCGCGACTCCGGGGGCGACTGCAACACAGTACGTGATGTCCTACACGGCCGCAAATAGCAATCGGTGCATGATAGAGGTCAGCACCAGCCCCGGTTACGCACCGCTGGTTCACGCCGTCGATCCCACGATCTTTGCGAACGCGAATTTCGACGGCCAGACCAACACTGGGTCCAGAGCCTTCGTCGTCGGGCAAAAGTGGATCGCACAGGAAAACGTGGCGCGGCCGTCGATCTTGGTGGCAGCGGCCAGCCGGCCGAGTGGCAGCAAGCTTGTGACAGTAAGCTATCCGAACCAGCCGTTTGCTGTCGGAGACAATATAACTATCACAGGAATGTCGAACTCGGCCTACAACGATTCTTGGGCACGGGTCGATGTTGCTTCAACGAATAGCTTTAGCTATGAGGTCCTGACATCCGCTCCCGCGGGTGGAGACGCTTCTGGAGGCGGCATCATCATCAGGGCAAACCGCTATTCCTTGGCGCTGGCGGCGGACACGCTCTACTACTACCGCATCGGTGGCGCATCGAACACCTGCGGTGCAAGCCCGGCCACGGGAACGTTCACCACTATGAACATCCCGAACGGCAATACTTGGGCAGAAGGTCCTGTCCGAGACAACAACGGAAACCAGATTGAGCCAACCGTTCCCGAGAGCAGAACGGCTTCCATAACCGATCCGCTGACTGGTGCTTTGGTTCATCGTGTCACTCTCAGCTCCGATGCGGGCGTAGGTGCAACTGGATGGGCAAGTTCGTTCTATCGCGTCTGCTCACTGACCGCATCCTCCAACGGCTTTTATCACTGCAATGTGGGGCTGGGGTCATCTAGCACTGGCGGGCTGTATTCGGTCAAGAGTACCGGCGAGACTCATTGGCTCGGACTCATGCACTTTAATTATACCGACAGCCTCGGGAATCACTGCTGCAACCAGGGATCAGCCTATTTTCAAGGGTTCTCCTCGACGACAGATAATTCGAATGCCAACCTGTTCTACACAATAGCTCGCACCAACGCGGGTAACCCTCCAACCAAAAACGTAGTTATAAAGGTCCCGTTTACGGGTAACGATGCCATGGATGCGTCGCCGGGCGCGGATTGGTCAACCAGCGCTGCCACGGTATTGACTCAAGATCCATCGAACACCCTGGACGACAAGATGACGGCTTTTGCGAGTTCCGATCCTCTATTCAACATGTCTCATTTCCACAGCTGTGCGATCATCGAAGTCATAGGGAACTACGCGACCGGCTACTGCAACTCATTCGATCAAGGAAGTCCGGCTTGGATATTCGCGTTTAACATCTCGACGAGTGCGGTTGTAGCTATGGGACCGATTCATGAGAATCCGCAGTGTCGATGGTGTGGCTCGCATGGGACAGTAGTAACAGGTTCGCAGAAGTGGATCGGTTTTGGCGCAGCCTACACGACCGGCTCGCAAACGGGGGAATGGCACGTTCAACTTACAGCGTCCATTGGCACCAGCGACACCGCACTCACCGTGACTGCTCCGCGATGGTTGGCAATGACCGGCTACTCCAATGTCGCCGTGGCAGGAACGAGTATCGTGGATTCCAATAGTAATCTCGAAGTTGCCACCACGCCGGGAACTTCCGGCAGCTCACAACCTACTTGGAACACTACGCCCGGAGGAGCGACATCCGATGGAACGGTGACTTGGACAAACCAGGGTGCTGCTCCAAACCCTAGCGAGCCACAGAACATCTATGCCTTTCCCAATGCGGCAGCCGGCAGATATTGGAGCTTCTTAATGCCAGCCGCGGGAGCCGTGGGCGGTGGAGGGGAGTATAATGGCGATCTATTTCATTTCGAGGACGGGACCAATGAATGCGTACGGCTCATTACAAAAAGCAGTGGCGGACACTGGACAATAGTCACTAGGGCCGTAAGTGGTAACAGTTTGATTGGATGTGCGTCCACTGCCTCGTCACACGCCTCCGGAGCCAGTCTACGAGCGTTGTGTGAAGAAGAGACCGAGGCTAAGGCTCTCGTGGCTCATTATTGGGACTTCATTGATGATCCTCACATGACGGATACTACGAACACGACTTTTATAAGGCAAAATTTCCGCGCTGCTCACGGCTACGCGCGTGAATCAGCACCCAATGGCAGGCTGTTTGAAACGTTTTCTATCTTCAATGGGCATAACCCGTTTGTGACCGCCGATTTTACAACTGCTATTCCCAGCTTTGGGCTATCAACTTCGTTGAAGTTCAACGGTCTGTCTACTGATGCTGTAGGAGTTACCCATCAGGACTACACCAATTGGGATTCCGAAGCTGCGAGTTTCCAGGACAGTGCAATAGGTAGCTTGTTCTTCGTCACGGGCGGTGGTTCGGGAGGATATGGAACTTTCAGCAAGGTTGGGGGAACAACTTCGATTTACAAGTACACCTTGGGAACCATGCCATTCAATTATACTTTGCCATACGTAGCGAGTTCGGGTGGTAACACTCTTAAAGACATCAGCGGCGCTAGCTCTCTCCTCATGGATAATAGCGCTACGCCACTATCGTGTGTTACTGTGATTGCTGGTGAGTGCTGGGCGGGGTCATCGCCTGGGGACATGTATGCGAATCTGCCTGTCGTTGACGCCGGTTCAGCCAACATCTGTAACAATGGAACCGAGAACTCATCCTATGTCGGTCACGACTGGTGCATGATGAACACTTCCACTTATGGAAATGCCCTCAACCAGTATGGACTGCTCCCGGCAAATTTCCTTGGCAACGATCCCAACACGGGATCTCCAAACTCCGGGGCCGGATTGAGCCGCAGATTGGTCCAGAATATGGCTGGGGGATGGCGGCTTCAGGGTAATGCGCCGCATACTGTGACTGATGGTTCAGGGGCTTTGTTTGAGTCCTGCATAGCAGACCCACATCTCACGATTAATGGATTGATTGCTGCCAATCCTTATGATTGTGAGGTATTCCTGGCGACAATTCCTGCCCAGCCCAGCGCAGACGGCATCGACCGCACCGGCTATGAGACTGTTGCCATCACCATTGGCGCAGGGTCCGGTGGGGCCACTCATGCCCGAGTGAGGTATGGCTACGAAGAGAATGAGCCCGTGAGGGGAACGACGTGGCCGCGGGCCATCAATTTCTACTGCACGCAGTACCAGGCGACGTGCTATTTCTCGGACCAGAACTTCTCACTCAATTCCCAGCCAACTGTACAAATTGGTGTGCCGCAGCGAGTGCTCTTCTACCAGGTGGAATACCTGAACGCTTCAAACCAGGTGGTTGCCTCGGACCCCCTGATAGCGGTAGCGGTACCTTAGAAATCGTGCCTAGTTCTTAGGAGGTTTCGCTGCATCTCACGCGTCCGACATTGCTAAGAACGTTGTACGAAACGCCTCTCGGTCCATAGAATCCTGTTTTTGATCCATTCCAATGATCGACTGTCCTCGAACGCCCGAGGGCCCATTTGCGCCATTGTTGCCAACCATCGCTCGTAGTGAGGTTTCACAACAAGGGGCAAAATGGCCCTGGACTGAGAATACTAGCGAGCGTTTCTGGCGTTCTTTCGATGCTCATGACCCAGGACTCAGGCTAAATCGTTACGAAAGGTCTTTTCAAGGCTAGTTTGGACCGCAGTATTACAAAGTATTTCGAGCGTGATGACAACCGAGAGCTTATCCGAATTTAGCGCCGCCCATCCAACGAGCGAAGCGTCTGGTTTCTTGAAAGTCTTAGTAATTGCTGTCAATTTTCCGCCAGATGCGGAAGTTGGGGCCAAGCGAGTAGCCGGGTTCTGCCGTTATCTACGCGAATTTGGGATTCATCCTGTCGTACTCACCGTCGAGGACCGCTTCCGAGTTCTGGACGAGACCGTTCTGGTACCGGAGGGGGTTCCGGTCGTGCGGACCTCGTTCGCAAATCCTTTGCATTGGTATCGGCAACTAAGGGTTCACCTTCGCCGAAATCCAAAGGTTTCTGTCGCTAAGGAGGAAGTACCGCCAGCCGTCCCGAAAAGAGGGTTTTTTCGTCATCAACTCGTGTCGCTGTTGGAGACCCCAGACGAGTATTGGGGATGGTACTTCCCCGCAATCAGGGCGGCGAAGGAGTTGATTCACACTGAAGCTATCGCTGCCGTTTTGTCGAGCGGTCCGCCGTGGACCTCCCACTTGATAGGGCGTCATCTCAAGAAGAAGTATCATATTCCATGGGTAGCTGATTTTCGTGATCCTTGGACTTTGGACCCATGGCGTCGCCGCCTGCCGCCATGGCGGCAGTACATCGACCGTCGGTTGGAAGCGAGCTGCCTCCGGTGGGCTGATCTTGTGCCTTGTGTCACAGATGGTGTGCGGAGCCAGCTCGCAGAACAGTATCCGGCTTCCAACGCCAAATTCATTACCTTGACCAATGGGTTTGACGATTCTAATTCGACGAAACCCAGAACAACCTTGCAAAGCTCGCAACGGCTGTTTTTGCATCTCGGCGGACTCTATGGCGGCCGCCGAATCGATACTTTCTGCGAGGCCCTCGTGGACCTGATACACGCGGGAATTATCAATGCTGGAACTACTAAAGTTCTATTTGTCGGCCCAAACGATCCAGTGATCGTTGCTGCCGCACAACAAGTCGCTCCAGAGCTGTTCCGGAACAACTGCATTGAATTTCAGCCGAGAGTATCCTGGGATGAGGGCCAGCGATTTCTAGACAGGGCCAACGTTCTACTGATTTTTCAGGGGGACCATCACTGTGGTGTGCCGGCAAAATTCTACGAATATTTGCGTACGGGCAAGCCCATCTTTGCGATGGTTACGGAGGGCGACCTGAGTGCGATGTTGGAGACCACGTGTTCCGGCGTATGGGCCGACCCCAAAGACTCCGAGGATATCGCTAGCAAATTCGTGGATGTCTTGAATCTGCCTGTGCGATCATCAGAGGAGGTGGAGCGCCTCGCGCAACTTTATCATTTTCGCTCCTTGACCAAAAGGCTGGCAGGTTGGATTCGAATTCTTACGGTCCCCTAACGAGAACTGCAAATTGTGTTTCGCAGGAGCGTAACGCGTTAATCTGTTTTGCGTGGCGGTTTTACGACCCGTGCCTGAAACGCGGATTGCGATTGACCCCGCAAGTTATCATGGTATGAGCATCTCGCATAGCGAAAACTCCTGATTATATTCATGTTGTTATTAACCTTACTTGTATAATGATCCGAAGTCATCTGTGGCATGCCTTGCAACAAGGGTTTGCTCCCGGCTCAGTCAGGGGAACTCCGGCGTAGCAAATCCAGCCTATCTGCCTTGCCGCGATGCCGGCAAAAAGCCCACAGGGCGGCCTCTGCCGAAAGAAAAAACCGAACGAAGCCGATACAAATGTTGCCATCTCGGCCATAGATAGCAAAACGGCCTAATTCCTTGCCTGCTGCATTTCTTTATTTACTCGACTTTGCCAATGGGATCGGGCGGCATTTTATCTGGCAATTGTTCTCCTGAATTCGAGCGGTGCCATTGAAGATTGCTTCAATTGTTGGGGCCCGCCCACAGTTTATAAAGGCTGCCATGGTTTCGCGGGCATTGCGTTCCGCTGGAGTAACGGAGACTTTGGTGCATACTGGCCAGCATTACGATGACAACATGTCGAAAGTTTTTTTTGAAGAGCTGCAAATTCCTGAACCTGACTACAACTTGGGAATTGGTTCTGGTGATCATGGCTCGCAGACTGGGCGCATGCTGGAAGCACTCGAAAAGGTGTTCCAACGGGAGAAGCCGAACTGGGTCTTGGTATACGGTGATACAAACTCCACTTTGGCTGGTGCACTGGCGGCCGCAAAACTGCACATCCCCGTGGCGCACGTCGAGGCGGGTCTGCGCTCATTCAATCGGCGAATGCCGGAAGAGATTAATCGAATCGTCGCTGATCAGCTATCGATGTTGTTGTTTGCTCCCACCGAAACTGCTGTTCAGAACCTGCAGCGAGAGGGGATCGTCGATGGCATCCATAATATTGGCGACGTGATGTACGACGCTGCGCTCACGCATCGAGACTTGGCAATGATCCAGTCGCGGATTTTGGGAAGTCTCAATCTCCTCCCCAAGAATTACGCGCTTGCAACCGTCCACCGCGCCGAGAATACGGACAACTTGCAGCGGCTCCTCGAGATATTCGAGGCCCTGCAGGTCCTTTCCCGGGAACTTCCGATCGTCGTGCCTCTTCACCCTAGGACGCGCCAAGCATTGAAGAGTATTCCAGTCTTGATTAATGCACAATTGATTCTGATCGACCCGGTCTCATATCTCGACATGCTTCTGCTAGAATCTCAGGCCCGTTTCATATTGACCGACTCAGGAGGAGTACAAAAAGAAGCGTTTTTCTTCCGAGTACCATGCATCACCTTGCGCGATGAAACTGAATGGGTCGAGACAGTTGATACCGGATGGAACGTGGTCGCGGGCAGTCGGCGCGGGAGCATAGTACACGCGGCACATAGTGCGAAGGCAGGTCGGTGCGACGCTTACCCATTTGGCGACGGAAACGCCGCTCAAAATATCGCCAGGGTGATAAGCCTACTGGCCAGGTGAGGATTTGAAAGTTGGCATCACCCACCACAGCCGATTTGCAGCGATTAGACGTTTCTCTTGTTCGGGGTATTGCCTGGACAGGAGCTGCCAAATGGTCCAGTCAATTGCTGGCATGGGCCTCTACCCTTGTGGTTGCCCGCATTCTGACACCTAATGACTATGGCTTGGTCAGCCTGGCAACCGTATATCTAGGAATACTCGCGCTGATGAGTGAATTCGGATTGGGGAGCGCTGTAATCACGCTGCACGACCTGACCGAACAGCAGATCGCGCAGCTGAATGGGTTATCGGTATGCCTCGGTTTGGTCGGATTCGCCATCTCCTGTGCGGCTGCGGTTCCCTTGGGTCGCTTCTTCGGATCTCCGGACTTGCCTCGCGTGATCGTCGTGATGAGTATCGGCTTCGTGATTTCGTCCTTTCAATCTATTCCTAACTCGCTTCTTCAGAAGGAGCTCCGCTTCAAACTGCTTTCTGTAATCGAGGCAATCAGATACTTTACCCTCTCCGGCATGGTGGTCCTTTTCGCACTGCTGGGCTTCCGATATTGGACGCTCGTTTGGGGGGCTCTTTTGAGCAGCGTATTGGGAACTTTGTTGACTCTAGCCAGGCGGCGACATCGGCTAGCATGGCCGTGTCCCTCCTCTCTCAAGCATGCAATTCGGTTCAGTCGGCAAGTCTTGGTCGGGCGGTTGGCCTGGTACGGGTATTCGAACGCCGATTTCGTTGTAGCCGGGCGCATGCTGGGCCAGACCCTCTTAGGCACCTACACCGTTGCTTGGAATCTTGCCAATTCACCTCTCGACAAAATTACGTCGCTCGTTGGCACTGTGACCCCAGCCTACTATTCGGCCGTGCAAGAAGACCGAGGTGCCCTACGTCGTTACCTTCTGAAACCAACAGAGGCGATCTCATTGATTATGTTTCCAGTGATGGTTGGAATTGCACTTGTATCGCGAGATGCCGTGCTCGCAGTCCTCGGTCAGAAGTGGCAGGGAGCTATTGCTCCCCTGCAGCTACTGGCGTTGTACGTCTGTGGGCGGTCAATTATGCCTCTGATAGCTCAGGTGTTAATGGTGACAGGCGACTCTGGTTTTGTTATGTGGAACGGAATCATTTCTGCAGTTGCTCTTCCTATTGCGTTTCTGATTGGGAGTCGCTGGGGGCCTCAAGGCATCGCGGCGGCCTGGGTAATCGCCTATCCAATTAATGCGGTACCACTCTATTTACGTGTTTCTCGGAGAATTTCGCTGAGCATAGCGGAATTTTGGCACACGCTGTGGCCAGCGATTCACGGAACTGTGCAGATGGCGCTTGCGGTGTTGATTGGAAAGGTGATCTTATCTGGGCATTTCACGATGGTAACTAGGCTCGCCATTCAAATCTTGACGGGAGCCGTCGCTTACATCGCAGTGCTTCTATTATTTCATCGTGACCGGCTCTCTATATTTCGCAGTAGCATTATTTTTCTGGCAGGGAAAGTCGATCCTAGTCATCTACATTGCGTAGACCACAACGATAGTCCAATTGGAGTTTCTGCTAGCCTGTCGCGTAATTGAAATGAGACCAGTCTTGTCCAAATTAGGGTTTGAGCGGCGGCGGTAGAACTCTGCTACGGTTTGCGTTGAGAGACGTGAACCATAGGGGAGGACCACTACCGCCGTGACACGAGTATCCAGCATTTTCAGCCAG
>Ga0307477_10000434_pt1 | contig 47184 bp, 45 predicted proteins | sample atmos_gasesECM2C_FD_203316 | JGI IMG/M metagenome (GOLD analysis project Ga0307477, IMG submission 203316) | Hardwood forest soil microbial communities from Morgan-Monroe State Forest, Indiana, United States - atmos_gasesECM2C_515 | ecosystem: Environmental > Terrestrial > Soil > Temperate... | reverse complement strand
AGCGCATCTAAACAGGACTGAGCATCCTTCGGCCCGGGATTAGGGAACCGTAGGGTGCCTCGAGTTGATCCTGTCCTTGCTTCGCCTCGGTCATAGCGCCGGAGCGGCAATGTCCGACTCCTGAAATATGAAGGGCGGGCAAGGACAGGCCAGCTCGGTGGGTGTGATGACCCTGTTTGAGGAATTCGGGACTGGCAGGCCAGATCCCTCTTAGTGATGTTCGGGACTGCACCTCACCGATCGGCCTCGGATCGACGTGAAACCAACCGAGGAGGGTCTGTGAGCACACTGGGGATCGATCTGGCGGTGCGGGCCGCGCACGTAGCCACGTTGGCCGACGATCGAGGTGAGGTGATCTGGTCACGTCGGCGTTTCCAAAGCCACCCCCGTGACCTGGCGGCGTTGAGTGCTGCAGCCGGGCCGGCGTCGGAACTGACCGTGGTCATCGAGCCGACACGCAGCTCGTGGGTGGTCATAGCTGCACACTTCCGGGCAGCCGGCGCCAAGGTGGTGATGGTCGCACCTGAGAAGTCCGCCGATCTGCGCAAGTACTACAAGAAGCACACGAAGAACGACCGCCTGGACTCCTTTGTCCTCTCGAGGGTGCCACTGTTGCACCCAGAGGGCCTGATCGAAGTGAGTGGGTTGGGTCCGGCCGATCCGCTCAAGAGAGCGGTGCGCCGTCGTGTGCGGCTTGTCGAGCAGCGGCACGCGTGTCACCAGCGCATCGACGCGATGTTGGACCTGCTCGGTCCCGCATACAACGAGGCGCTCGGCACCCGGGGAACCAAAACCGCCGCCGCCGTCCTCGAGCGGTATGGAAGCCCGAAATCCCTTCGGCGCCTCGGCCTTTCCCGACTCACCGACCTGGTCGGGCGAACGAGCGGCGGGCTGTTCGGCGCCGAATACGCGGCCCGGCTCATGAAGGCAGCGAACGAGGCCATCGAGTTGTGGAAGGGGGGCGGCCTCGACTTCGACGAGCTGGCCTGGGACCTCGCCCAGGAGATCCGGATCATCGGACAGCTCGAGGTCGAGATCAACCGGCTCGATGCCCGGATTGCCGAGCTCTACAGCGCGGTCGATCCCAAAGGCATCGTCCGCTCGGCACCAGGCGTCGGCCCTGTGCTCTCTGCGGGAATTGTCGGTCGCCTCGGAGACGTGAACCGCTTCGCCAACCTGGCGGGGATCCGGTCGTTCTCCGGCCTCGTCCCGGGGGTGAACCAGTCCGGGCTCGTCGAGACCCGCCCCGGGATTACCAAGCAGGGAGATCCCGGTCTGCGGCGAGATCTCTTCTTCGCCGCCGACCTCGCCCGCCATCACGATCCGCAGCTCGCCGCCAAGTACCACCGACTGATCGTTGAGCGCCGCCTCCACCACTACGCCGCCGTCTGCCACGTGGCGACGACACTCGTCACCAGAATCTCCGCGTGCCTGAGGTCGGGAGAGCACTATGTGGTGCGAGACGTCGACGGAGCACCCGTCACACCTGCTGAGGCCCGGGCGATCATTGCCGAGCGCTACGTGATTCCACCCGAAGCCCGGCGGCGTTCACGCGTCCCTGACGCGACGAGCGAGCCAACGAGATAGGGGTCACCAGAGGCGCCCCGCGTTGGCCCGCTCAACACCAGGCTATGCCTGCTTGACACGGTTAGGAATTTCATAACGACGGGTAGGGATCGCGGCGCCAGACCAGACTTCGTCCAGATCATCGCTTGGCTAGGTCGGTCAGTTAGCGCTCTGGTCGGTCGGACCGGCGTCCGGTGGCGCGGAGCACAGTTGCGCAAACGCGTTGCGTGGCGGTGCTGAGGGTATCGGGACGTTTGGCCCTAGGAAGTCTGGGCACTTTGCTGTTAGTACGACAGAAACGTTCCCCGACGGGGACACGATTGACGTTCCCCTCAGCTTGATCCTCTCCCCGGACCCCGGTGAGTCAGACCCTGGCGAGCGCCGAGGAATGGGGAGCCGTCATGGCCAACGAGCCGTCTTTTTCTGGGGGTCACGTCACAGAAACGCGTCGCCGTGCCCGCACCGTTCTGTGGGCTGCCGGTGTCGTGGCCCTGCTCGGCTTGGTGGCCGGAGGGATAGCGTCCTCTCACCTCACGTCGTCATTGAGCGACTACGACGCTCCCGGCTCGGCCGTCGTCTCGGCGCAACGTCAGATCCAGCGGGCCACCGGTGCCAACCCTGAAGAGGGCTATGAGGTAGTCGTCCGCACCGCCACCCCGATCGGAGTGTCCTCGCCGACGCCCTCCCGGGTCTCCACCGTCGTCTCCCTGCTCCGGGCGCGCCCCGAGGTAAAAAGCGTCCTCGACTACGCCAACACCGGTGACCGGACCATGATCTCCAACAACGGGACACTCACCGTCGTGGTGGCCACGGTCGGCGCCGTGCAGGAGAAGCAGGCCGTCACGGCTCTGCAGAAGGCCATCGCCGCGCAACCATCGCTCAAGGGCAACACGTGGCTCGGTGGACCCACCGTCGCCGACGTCCAGATCGCTGCGGTCTCGTCCCAGGACCTCGGGCGTGCCGAGCTCTTTGCGCTGCCGTTCCTGATCCTCTTGCTCTTCTTCGTCTTCCGAGGACTTCGCGCCGCCGCCATGCCCCTCATCGGCGCCATCTTCGCCATAGCGGTCACCCTGGGTGTGATGGGGCTCGTCATGGTGGTCCTGCCTCTGTCGGTGTTCGCCCTCAACCTGGTCATCGCCTTGGGCATAGGGCTGTCGGTCGACTTCAGCCTCTTGATTGTGTCGCGCTTCCGAGAGGAATTCCGCCGACAAGGCTCGATCGACGCCGCCTTGGCGACCGTCAGGCAGACCGCCGGGCGAACCGTGCTGTTCAGCTCGATCACGGTCGCTGCCGCAGTAGCGACGCTCGCCGTCTTCCCCGAGCGCTTCGTGTACTCCATGGGGATCGCCGGTGCGATCACCGTATTGGCGGCCGGGGCCTTCGCCCTGTTCGTCCTGCCCTCGATCCTGGCCGTGTTCGGAGAGCGCATGGCTTCCCGAACTGCGTCGCAGCTTCGCGCCGGCAGCGAGGCCGAGACGAGGGGGCGCTGGTATGGGATCGCGACTCTGGTCATGCGCAGACCCGCCATCTGGGCAATGTCGGCAGTCGTTGTCCTCGTAGTGCTCGCGGTTCCGTTCCTGCACGTCTCGTTCACGGGCAGCGATGCCAGCGGCCTGCCGAGAACCACCTCCTCAGGCGCCGCATACCAGCTGACGCAGGCCAATTTCTCCGCCCTCTCTGAGGCACCGGCGAGCCTCGTCGTCGACTCCACCCAGGTCACACCACAGCGCTTGGCGGCCTATGGAGCAGCGGTGGCCGCTGTCCCGGGCGTGAAGGCCGTCTCGACCTTCGAGCACCTGGGAGGGTCGCTGTGGGAGTCGAACGTCGCGCTGGCGGCGGCCCCGTTGTCGCCGACCGCGCAAAGGACTGTGGAGGCACTTCAAGGAATCCCCGGGCCCGGGCATGTCACCGTCATCGGCCAGACGGCCTCTTTCCTGTCGTTGCAAAAGAGCCTCAAATCGCACCTCCCCATCGTGCTCGGACTCATCGTCCTGATCGCCCTGGTGATGCTGTTCGCCATGACGCGCTCGGTGGTGCTTCCTCTCATGGCCGTGGTGATGAACATCTTCACGATTGGCGCGGCTTTCGGAGTGCTCGTGTGGGCGTTCCAGTGGGACCACTTGAGCCATGTGCTCGGCTTCACTGCCCCGGGTGCTCTGCAGTCGACGTCGCTCATCATCATCCTCGCCGTGGTGTTCGGGTTGTCGACGGACTACGGAGTGTTCCTTCTCGGGCGCATGAAAGAGGAGCATGACGCCGGGGCCACCCCCGATGAGGCGGTGGCACTCGGTCTCGATCGCACCGGGGGGATCGTGAGCGCCGCCGCGCTTTGCCTGGCCTTGGCGATCGGTGCCCTGATGATGTCGCGACTTGTGAACGTCAAGGAGCTCGGGCTGGGCGTGGCCTTCGCCGTGATTCTCGATGCCACGGTGGTGAGGGCGGCGCTGGTTCCTGCCTTGATGAAACTGCTCGGCTCCGTGGCGTGGTGGTCTCCTGGGTCGCTACGTCGGGGCCACGGACCCGTTGCCGTTCCAGGTCTTCCGACACCACCACTAGCCCCCGGGGCCCTCCTCAGCGCCAAGATCCCCGCGGTGAAGTGATGCCGAGTGCTGGTCGTACGACCAGCTTCCGGCCCTTCTTCAACGCCGCCACAGGCGAGTGGATCGAGTACACCGCGGTTGCCGAGGACACCGACGGAGAGCTCGTGCGCTTCAATTGGCGGAGCGTGCCCGGCGGACTCATCACAGAGCACGTCCACCCTCACCAGGAGGAGCGCTTCACCATCGTTGCCGGCGAAGCCCACTTCACCCTCAACGGTGAGGAACGCGTGGCCGGAGTCGGGGAGACAATCTTTGTGCCCGCCGGCGCCCGACACTCTGAGGGAAACGTCGGATCGGCCGAGATCGCTGGCGTGGTCGAGCTTCGTCCAGCGCTGCGCACAAAGGAGTTTCACGAAGCCGTCGCCGGCTTGGTGGCCGACGGCAAGACCACGCCCCGGGGAGCGCCGAAGAACCCCCTCCAGCTCGGCGCCACCTTCTGGCACTTCCGCCGTGAGAGCCGGGTGACCTCGCCGCCTATCTGGGTGCAGAACTTCATGCTCCCCATGTTGTGGGCGCTCTCGAAGGCCTTCGGGGTGCGGCCCTACTACGAACGTTGGGATAGCCGATTGGGTGATTGCTTCGTGCCGACCGGAGAATCCAATGAATAACGCCGTACGAACACGGCAGCGCACGTTGGCGGTTGCTCTCCCCATCACCGCAGCGCTCTACATCGGTGCCGAAGGTCTCGATCCCAAAGGCACCGACCAGTTGATCACGACGACGGCGATCGCGCTCAAGGCGCTGCCAATCGCGGCGAGGCACTCGTCTCAGCTTTATGCGTCTGGTTCGTTGTCAGTGCTTGCGCTGGGTGGCGTCGTCGTCTCGTATGCGGCGATCGCCATGTTGGTGAGACAACGGGGATCGACGGGCGCCACCATTGCCGCCCTGATTGGAGGAATCAGCGCCTTCTGTGGCGCGATCGTCAACGTTATGGTCGGTATCAACCTCGCCGCAGCTGCGACAGCGCACGTGACCCGTGCGGCGGCTGCTCGGGTCCTGATCGCGAACTTCAACTCAAAGCCCGGCCAGGCGTTTACCGACGTCTACGCCTTCGGCGAGTACCTTGCGCCGATCATCATGGGAGTCGCGCTCTGGCGAAGCCGGTGCGTGCCGCGCTGGCTCGCGGTCCTGTTGGCCGTCGGCTTCGAGCTCGCCGAGCAGACGGCGTCCGTCGGCATCACCAAGGTTGTCCTGCAGATGGCGCCATTCGCGCTGGCAATGGTCCTTCTGGCGCTCCGGATCTGGCAGACAACCGAGCCGGGTCTTCCTCTCGTCCACGACGAGGAGCTGAACCTCGTCACCGCCTAAGAGGCCCTTCGGGCCAGCACCAAATCAAGTCGAAGCCACACCGACATCACAACCACCGAACGGAGTACCACCATGACCACCAGCGACCTGGCTCCCGTCCAGAACCTCGAACCGTCTCAAAGAGGCATCCAGGGTCGGGCCATGCTCGAGGAGCTCGTGCCCGGCATTCCTGGTCTCATCGACGCGTCGCTGAGCGAGCTCTCGCCGGCCACCGCTCGGCGGATCTACGAGCACATCTGGGGCGACGTCTACGCCACGAGCCCGCTCAACACCCGCGATCTCACCATCGCGGCGATTGCCGGACTGACGGCGATGCGTGGAGCCGAGACCAACCTCGGCCTCCATGTCGCCATCGCCCTTCGGGTCGGACTTCAGCCCGCCGAGGTGGTGGCCATCATCGAACACGCAGCTACCTATGCCGGATTCGCGAGATCTCAGGCCGCCCTTCAGGCGGTCCGGGGGGCCCTCGAGTCCTGACCCCCTCCGACGTCAAGGGATGGTCCGCCACCTCCATTGATAGGCCACCCCATCACACACGCAGGCACTTCACACAGTGCGAGAGGAAGAGAGAGGATGACCATCAGCGACCCAATACGCCGGGTTTCAGTCGTGAGCACCGGCCACGTACAGATCCGTCCCGACCATGTGTCATCGACGTGGCGCCCCACCTACTGGTGGCTGCTCACCTCTCGGAAGTGGACCGGGCCTCGGCCCATCAACGCCTATGTCATCGAGCACCGCGACGGCCTGGTGCTCTTTGACACCGGCCAGGACCGGGCTTCGGTCACCGAAGCGGACTACTTCCCCGGCGGATTCACAAAAGTGCTCTACGACCGGCTAGCCCGTTTCGAGATCGGCCCAGAAGAGACTCTTGGCATTGGACTGGACGGACTCGGTTATTCCGTTGGCGACGTACGCACCGCGGTCGTCTCCCACCTCCACCAGGACCACATCGGGGGCCTCGGGGTACTGGGCGATGCGGAGATAGTCGTGAGCAAGACCGAATGGGACACACTCGCCAGCCCCTTGCCCGAGATGCGAGGGCTCATGACTCGCCACATTGACCTGCCGGGATTGCATTGGCAACGGATAGAGCTCCACCCCACCGACGACCCGGGACTGGCTCCTTTCCGAGAGTGTCATGACCTGTTCGGTGATGGCAGCCTCGTGCTTCTGCCCACTCCGGGGCACACGTCGGGCTCGATGTCGCTGCTGGTTCGCCAGCCCGGCCAACGTCCATTCATGCTGGTCGGCGACCTGACCTATGACGTTCACGTGTTCGAAGACGGACACGTACCCGGTGTTGGCAGTCGTCGTCGACTTCGTCAGTCCACAACCATGGTCAACCAGTTGCGAAGGCGCTATTCAGATCTGGTGGTCCTGCCGGCGCACGACCCGGGAGCGGCTGATCGGTTGGCTCAAGCCACCGGCGAAGCGCCCGTGACTCTTCCAGGCTGACCTGTGACGCAGCCCACCACGCGAACGGCATTCACCCGGGAGAAGAGATGAAAATCGACACGCGTGAAGAGGTCCATCTCGGCGACTCCACTCAGTGGATCCGCGTACGCGGGACGAAGGCTTCCAATCCGGTGCTCCTGCTCGTCGAACAGGGCCCCGGCCTACCGATGATCAACGAGACGCGCCGCTTTGAGCACCTCCTCGGGCTGGAAGAGGCTTTTACGGTTGTGTACTGGGACCAGCGGGGCTGTGGTCGGTCCCTGCGGGATCGAAAGGGCCGGGCCGAGATCAGTCTGGAGCAGATGGTGGGCGATGCCGGATCGCTCCTAGGCCTTCTCCAGGAGAGATTCGGAGGGAAGACCTACGTGGCCGGTTTCTCCCTCGGAGCCACGATCGGTGCCCTCGCGGCGGCACGACGCCCTGACCTTGTCGCCACCTTGGTGGCGGTGGGAATGGACATCGACGGCGCCGCCGCCGGCAACACCGCCTACGACTTCGCCCTCAGTACAGCCCGCCAGCGAGGCAACCGAAGGGCCGCCCGGCAGTTGGAGGCGATCGGTCCACCTCCGCACCTGAATGTGAAACAGTTCGCCACGCGGGTCCGCTGGGCTGCAAACTTCGGTGGCGTCGCTACGAATGAGACCTATGGCAGCTTGTCGCGCGGACTTATCGTGAGCCTGCTGCGCTCGTCCGACTATTCAGCGGGAGACGTCATACGGACGATTCGCGGTATCAGCGCCACCCAAGCCGCCCTCCTCCCCGAGCTCGCAACCATGTATCTGGTTCGCACACTGCCCCGCATCGACGTTCCCTTCGTCATGGTGCAGGGCCGCCTGGATCAGGTGGCGCCAGGCGAGGCGGCGGAACGGTACGCCGACTCCGTGGAGGCACCAAGCAAGCAATTCGTGTGGTTCGAGAACTCAGCACACACACCGCACCTCGAGGAGCCCGGCAAATTCCGAGACCTCCTCATGAGAGTCCGAGCCAAGGAACTCGCGATCACATGACACGACGCCGGGGTTCCGTCGGCATTTCCCCCACAAGGACGTAATCAGCCTTGCGCAACGACGCATACGACGCATACGACGTGGTGGTTGTGGGTGGCGGAGCAGCCGGCTTGAGCGCAGCTCTCGTGCTGGGCCGAGCCCGCCGTCGGGTGGCGGTGATCGACGCTGGTGCCCCCGCAACGCTCCCGCCGCTCACATGCAGGGATTTTTGTCCCGAGATGGCATGTCGCCAGCCGCTTTCCTAGCCGAGGGGCGCAACGAGGTGACCGGCTACGGAGTGGAGCTAGTCAACGACCAGGTGTTGGGCATCGACCTCGGGTTCGTCGTGCGACTGGCCGGCGGACTAACAGTCAAGGCTCGGCGGCTCTTGATGGCGACCGGCGTTGGCGACGAATTGCCCGACGTTCCCGGGGTCTGCCAGCGGTGGGGCCGGGATCTCCTGCACTGTCCTTACTGCCACGGGTGGGAGGTGCGCGACCAGCCGCTCGGAATGTTGGGCGCTCTCCCCGGTTCGGTGCAGCACGCCCTCCGCGTGCGGCAGTGGTCCGACGACGTCGTCTTCTTCGTCCACACCTATGACCTGACCCCAGGCGAACAGAGCCAATTGGAGGCCCGGGGGATTGGGGTCGTATTCGGTGAGGTCGCACGGCTGGTGGTCGAGTACGAACGCCTGACCGGAGTCGAGCTGGCCGATGGTCGGGTGGTCGAACGGACCGAAGTGTTCGTCCGTCCCGGCAACCTTCCCCACGACGACGGCCTCTTGGCCGGTCTGGGCTGCGAACTGAAAGCCGGATTCCCGGTCGTGGATAGCACCGGGCTGACCAGCGTTCCCGGCGTCTGGGCAGCCGGCAACGTGGCCGACCCGCGTGCCCAGGTGATCACCTCGGCCGGCGCTGGGTCCGCAGCGGCTATCGCCATCAACGCCGACCTGGTGCAAGAGGACGCCGAGCGGGCCCTCGCACATCTCGACACTCGGAGTCTCCAGAGTGAAGTTCCGCGACAGTTGCGAACAAGCCGAAGTCACGGATAGCTGTTGATATCGGTCACGAAGTGTATCCAGACGTCGCGAGTGACAAGTGCGAAGTCGATCGGGCAACGAGCGTGAGCACAGGGCCGACGGCAGGCAGAGGTAGGCCCAGAGTTCCCGCTCAAAGGCGAGACATAACAACACCCCGAACGACGCTCGGGCTAAGGACCTGATTCGCGCCAGATCGACGGATTTGGCGCCGCCTGAGGAGCGCATAACCGCAGATCCCAGTCGGATCGTGTATCCAGTTGCTTGACGCTTCAAGATCGGCGCGTATTGATCGTTCGGGATGCAACTCAATCGGACCTTCGGCGATCCTGGAAGAAGAGAACATCGAGTACTCGTAAGCTGGCGCGTCAGAAGCTCGGGTACCAGTTCGGATTGACCACCTGCCAGCAGTCGCAGCTGCTCGTGTACTCGTCTTCTCGCCAGAACTGTCCCCCGACCGTCGTCCCCCCTGCTCTGAAGTTGTTCGGCCCCTGCGGGTAAGAGAAGTCGATCGAGCCGGCTCTCTGTAACCCCGCCGCCAGCGCGTTTTGTGAGAGCTCGGGCGCGTCGCCGACAGCCGCCTGCAGCATCCAGAGTTGGTCGCATTGGTTGCCGACTTGCGCGTGCGTGTACACCGGGGACAGGCCGACGGTCTGCAGGATCGCATCGCACTTCTGGGTTCCGGCGGTCGGGCTGGCCGCCAGCGAAGCTACGTTGTTCTCGCCGTTTCTGCTCGCGGTGATAGCCATAGCGCCGTTCAGGTTCTGGGCGTTCGGTGCCTCTGCCCCATTTGAGATCTCGAGGATCCCGTCGTCACCGATCCCCCACCTCGGGTGGAAGCCCTGCTGTTGGGAGACGTTGGTGAAAGTCGCCATGTCGCCGAGTTCGAAGACCTCGGTCATGTTGGTGACCCCTGCCTGCTGGAACTTGAGGACGGCGTTCTCGATGTCACTCGGGCTGGCGAGCGCCTGCGGACAGCCGATGTCATAGCTCGATATGTCCGAGGATGACACTCCTACCTGGCTCAACAAGGAGAACTCCTGGCTCACGAGATCCGGGTAGCAGTCCCGGTATAGGAGGCCGAGCTTCTTGAAACCGTTCGATGCGCTGAAGAACCCGAGCTCCTTGAGTCCCAGAATCCCGTTCTTGTACGAGCTGTCCAGGGTGTCGAAGCTGAAGAGATACGGATAGTAGGTGGTCGCCTGCGAGCGATCGAGCTGGTAGCCCTCGAAGTACGGGATGTGGTTCTGCCCATAGCAATTGAGTCCCGGCGCGTAGTTGGCGTAGGCGCCCGGGTCGACGACTGCAAACACGTTCGACTGCACGATCGTCAGGCACAGCGCCTGGAGGCTGCTCTGGTCTGCGGGGTTCGCCTGGTAGAAGGTGGGGACAAGCTTCCTGCAGGCGACCCCTCCATTGGAGTTGATGTTGTTGATCACCGCCTGAAAGCCTGACTGCTGGTCCTGTGGCGATTCGATCCCGAAAGTACTGTCTGCGGCGGGACCCGCGAGGTTGACGATCAGGATGGCAATATTGATCTGTGTGGCCGTCACCCCCGGTGCGCTACCGGGTGGCGAGACGCAGTGGCTGCCGTTGGATCCGACGCCCCCGGTGGACGCCACGCCCCCTGTGGACGCCACGCCCTGAGAGGGACCCTGCGCACCTCCGGGCGAGTTGCTGCCACTGCCGGCGCCTGTGTTCGAGCCGGTGGCCGAGGCTGCCGAATTCGCCGACTGGCTGTTCGCGGTTGCGCCGCTCTGGGAACGGGCGCCGTAACCGTTGGCGCCGAGAGCGCCCGAGCCGGACTGGGATCCTGCTGGGACCACCGACCACAACAGGGCAGCCAGGACCGCCATCGCCGCCGTCGCCGACATCACCTTCTGCCCCAACGGCGCGCGCCGCAACCAGCGGCGGAACACCTGGAACGGCGTCATCGGCTCACCTTTTTCAGTCGCGGCAAGTAGTTGCTCGACCGGGATACAACCACTGGGTCACGTTTCTCCTTCAGACGTGAGGGCACGTTCGGCGTCGTCCTCACGCGCTACTGCGGGCATACGGGTGAGTGAAGATCGGTTGCTGTTCCTCACTGGTCCAGACCCGTTCCCCAAGCCGATGAGCCAGCCATTCCTCGACGTCCCGGCGACTTCGGATGGCGACTCTCGAACTCGGTGCGATGTGGTATCCGTGGCATGCACCCGGATAGACGTGTAACTCACATGGCACGCCCCACGCATTGAGGCGCAGTGCGTACAAGGCATCCTCGTCGACCAAGCCGTCGACGGCGCCGACCGAGATGAACGCTGGGGGGAGGTGACTCAAGTCGTCGGCTCTCGCGGGCGCTGCCGTGTACGGAACGTCTTCGGAGCCATAGAGACGGCCCAGATAGGAGCGCCAGCCGAATTCATTTGACTCTCGGGTCCATACCGGCAGGCCGGGTTGTCGGCTGGACGCTGTGACTTGGCGATCGTCGAGCATCGGCTGGTCGAGCAGCTGGAAGGCCAAGGGAGGACCCCCTCGATCACGGGCAACCAGCGTCAGGGCCGCCGCAAGGCCTCCGCCCGCGCTGCTGCCACCGACCCCTATACAGCCCGAATCGATCCCTAGCGCCTCAGCGTGCTCGCACACCCATCTCAGGCTGCGATAGCAGTCGTCAATCGGTCCCGGAAACGGGGTCTCAGGGGCTAATCGGTATTCGACAGAAACCGCAACCATGGTTAGGGTCGCGCACAGCGACTCGAGCATCGGGTCGTCCATCGTGTGGGCTCCGAAGACGTACCCACCCCCATGCATCCAGAAGAGACATGGGGGTCGGCCATCTATGGCCCGAGGTCGAATGACCCTGACTCGGAGGTCCGGGTCCCCAGGCACCTCGAAGTCAGAACGCACCGTTGCATCCGATTCGGGGAACTCGAACGCGAATGCCCTTATCGCTGCGAGGTTCCGGGTGTCCAATGGGCCGAACGCCAGCGTGGCCACAACCTGTGCGATCTCGGGGTCCAACCGGTCAAAGGGATTTGTGCGGGACGAGGGTAACGGGGTCTGTGAGTTCATCGGTGGAGGACCAGCGGCAGTTCGATAAAACGACGCACCATCAGACTCAGGTGGTGTCGAAGTCCCGACTCTGTCTCTTGGAGAGAGAGTCTCGACGTACGAGCCAAGAGCCGCTCGAAGGCGACTCTTGCTTCCAGCCTCGCCAGAGGTGCTCCGATGCAGAGGTGAATGCCCCACCCGAAACCGAAGTGCCGACGCGGCGATGGGCGATCGACATCGATCTCGCCGGGGCGCGTGAAGTGAGAGTGATCGCGGTTGGCCGAAGGCCACATGAGCACCACGTGGGCTCCAGCAGGAATTGCTACGCCGTTCAACGTGGTCGCTCTTGTGGTCTGGCGATAGTGGCCCCGAAACGGGGGATCGAAGCGGCAGGCCTCTTCGACGAAGCGAGAGAGCAGTGCTGGCTGACTCCGTAGACGGTCCTGCAACATCTCGTCCCGGGCGAGAAGGTAGGCCCCTGTTCCGAGGAGGCTGGTCGTCGACTCCCCCCCCGCAATCGTCACGAGAGTCAAGATGCTGAGCGCCTCGATGTCGTTCAGGACGGAGTCATGGACTGCACGAGCGCACGCCCCGATCACAGTGTCGTCACCAGGACCGAGCCCAGTCAGCGCCTTTGCGTACGCCTCGCCCATCGGACCGAGATCGAACAGCCGGTCTCGAATCTCGTCGCATCGCTCCTGGGAGGCGAAACCATTGATCTGCTCCACGCCCGCAAAGCCGTATTCCTTCAGAGTCGGGGCATCACTGTCAGGAAGTCCGAGGATCCTGGCGACCATTACCATCGGGAGCGGTTCGGCAACCGTCCTCATCCACTCGATATGGCCATGACCGAGATGGCTGTCGAGGTTTGCATCGATGAGGACGCGGAACTCCTGTTCTCGGCGTGCCAGAGCGCTCGACGAGAAGAGCCTTGTTAGGACCTTTCGTTGTCGGCCGTGGTCGGGGGGATCGGCAGTTGCGAGGACACCGGGGATCCCTCGTGCGAATTCGTCCCCAGCGCCTGCTGGACGAAGGCCGACTTCCCCGTGCGCGGAACGGAAGAGAAACGAAGCGCTCTGACTCGAGTAAGTGTCCGGATCGGAAACGACCTCTTGGATCAGGTCGGCGCTCGCCACCAGGAACGCGTTCGTACCCTCTACCTGGTGCACCGGGTCCTTGTCGCGCAAACCGGCGTAGTAGGGGTAGGGATCCTCGACAATGTCGGCGTCGAAAAGACGCTCAACGACGACCTCCTGCATCTGACCTCCGCCATGCAGTTTTCCGTACACCTTATGAAAATAGCCCAAAGGTGTCAAGGGGAGTACGGTCAACTGCCGCCCCGCTCATCTACGTGGCCGGTTGAATGGCCGATGTTCAGGGGTCCGGGCTGTGCCTTAGCGGGATCTGCGACGCGACGACTTCGCTGGCGGCTTCGGATTTAACAGGATCTTCAATCCCTCGATCACTGCGTTCAATGCGAACTCGAAGGCCACATCGCTTGAGTCGTTAGTGGTCTGCGTAACGGACTCGATGACGGCGGTAGAAGCTGCGCTCTCGTCGTAGGAGTCGATTTCGATCTGGCCCACCATCAGCGTAAAGAGCGAGGCAAAGGCGAGTCTCGCTTCGGCGCGGCCAAACCCTGCGTCCTCCAGGATTGACAGGACGCCGTTCGTAAGGCGGGCGGCCTCAGGCGAGATTCCTCCACGTCGATTGAACTTGACGCCCGGGTACTTACGCATCGCCGCTCGGGCATCCCGCTCAAGTTGCAGCAGGCGTTCTTCCCACGAGCCCTCACTCGGTCCCGGAACCGCAACGGTACGAAGCACGTGGTCAGTAACGAGCTCGTAAAACGCCTCCCTGTTCGGGACATAGCTGTAGATGGTCATCACGGGAACGCCAAGTTCCTGAGCGAGGGCGCGCATTGAAACATCTTCGAGGTGTGATGATGCCGTCAGTTTCAGCGCGGCCTTGACGATGCCCTCCTCGGTCAGTGACCGCGGGCGTCCCCTCTGCGCCTGCCTCTGTGTCTCTTCGAGTGCCATCGATATCACAAGGTTACGCAGCCATTAGGCAAATCAGGTGCTGATCGGGCCCGCCGTCTAGACGAGGAAGTGATTCATCCGACAGTGCCGAGATACGTTACCCTCGCCCGGGCCGCTGACCGGCCAGGGCGACAGAAACGCTCCCCCGAGGCTCGATAGCCCTATCAACATTCCCGCCACTGCTCCAAAAGAGATCGCTTGAGACCGCAGCCTCTGGCGGCGATGCCGTCAACTGCACCCTCACCGCGTTCGTTAACGTCCACGATAACGGGAACAGAGTTCATTTCGCTCTGTGAAGCGCTTGGAAATAACCGGCGATCTAGTTGATCGGCGGATCTCTGGCGAACACAGAAAGGGCGTGCAAAATGCGTTGCTCAGCCCAAGTGGAAGACATCGGGTGGGGTCGGACAGGTGTTCTGGCGCTCGGAGCGACCCCCGGCATGTTGGGACGGGCCGTAGCCCTGACTGCCCTGCAATTGGGTGTCATTATCGGCTGCACAGAACGCACGGCTGGTGGAGGTGGGTGACCACCGGTAGTTTGCCGCCAACTCGCCGAAAGAGACGATGTGGCCTCGTACCTCTTCGTGACATTCGCTGCTGGTGGCAACTCGATCGCATTGCTGCGATTGGCTCGACGACTGGCTGAGAGAGGGCACCAGATCGTACTGCTCGGGAGCAAGGCACTCGAGGCAGACGCGCGAGAGCATGAGATCGACAAGTTCGTTCCTATGACTCGCATCCGAGCGGACATCCGCGACCGTGAGACGGATCCAGTGCGGGATTGGGAAGCCCGCACACAACTCGGCGGAATGCTCCGGGTCACCAAGTGGATGTTCGTGGACGCCCTTCCAGTTGCCGTTGACGTATCCGGGGAAATCGCCGCGTTGAAACCTGACGTGGTGGTAGTGGATGCCATGCTGCTGGGGGCCATTGCTGCGGCGGAGGCCTCGAAGTTGCCGTCGGCGACCGTGATGCACGGCCCGTGGTTCCTCCCGACAAAGGGCGCTGTCCCCTTTGGACTGGGCCGCCCTCCACGTCGCAGCGTCGCTAGCACGTCGCTCGTCTGGGGTGCCCGAGCGATGTTCGACATGCTCCGTGCACCAGTGAACAGATTGCGACGCGACTTGGGACTTCCCCCCGTTCGTCATGCCGTTGACCAGTTCTTGGCCTTGGAGCGCACTCTCGTTCTCAGCTCGGCCGCATTCGACGTGCCACCGACGCCTCTGCCAAGAGGCGTCCACTACGTCGGGCCCGAGCTTGACCGGTCGAGTGCCACCTACCCGGTCCCTGATGGCGACGGTCCGCTCGTCTTGGCGGGGTTCTCGACCACATACCAGGGCCACGAATCGCTCATCCAGCGAGTGATCGATGCCCTGGAGGCCCTCGGCGTAAGAGGTGTCGTGACGACGGGCCCCGTTGATCCCGGACAGTTTCGAGTCCCCCCAGGGGTCACAGTCGTGTCGAGGGCCCCACATGCCTTTCTGCTCAGGTCCGCCCAAGCCTCTGTAACCCACGCGGGGCACGGCACCGTCATGGAGTCTCTCCGCGCCGGGGTTCCCCTCCTTTGCATCCCGATCAGCCGTGACCAACCGGACGTGGCAGCGCGCGTCGTCCATCGAGGGTGCGGACTGGCGACCTCCCGCCACTCGTCGACCGAGGAGATCCGAAGCGCTCTAGGTCGCGTCCTTCAAGAGCCTCAGCTTCGGCAGGGAGCGCAGGACTTGTCGGCCGCTATCCGCCGAGATCTGGAAGCCGACCAGGGCATACGTCAGCTAGAGATCCTGGCGAGTGCCAAACCGACAGATGGGTGACCCGGCCTACAGTGGATCGAAGTCGACCCGGATTGTCAGCGGCTCGGTTCCGAATGTCCGAGCTGCCCATACGTCGGCAAAATGCCGTCTTCCCAGTGTCGTCCTCATCCAGCGAGCACGTTCCATCGCGTCGTCGTCCATGATTGTGGCCAATCCGGTTCGCCAATGGCGCCTTACCTTGATTCGCACTCGCGGGTCCGCCACGAGATTCTTGACATAGCCCGCAGCACGGCCATGTTCCGCGATGATCCAGAACTTGTCACCGTCCAGGCCATTGATCACCGGATTCTGTCGAGGACGACCAGTGCGCCTTCCAACTGTCTCCACGAGGGCGAAGATCGGGATCGGCAACCCGACTCGCAGGAGAAGGCGGATGGGTGGATTCTGTAGATAACGTTCGACAGCGCGGACGATCCGGCGCTTTCGTTCAAGTCCGAGAGTCTCGCTGGCCGCCACCAACCTCAATCGTAACGACGGGGCGTCCAACTTGCATGAGCGCATAAGGGCGATCCACCGCTGTTATCGATCGCAGGCGAGATGTGCCGTTACATCACCCCAAGATGAAGCGACGGAGAAGGTACGACACCGCCCCATAATGCGCGGCCCCCACTGAAACCGGAGGTGTCCCCGACCGCCGGGTCGCAGAGACGGTCCGCTGGTCACGATCCTGGAGCGATCCCGGATGGCTGCGCTCCCGAGCTACGCAGCACAACCCGATCGGGAGCAATACCGAGCGGTCTCGGCCTGGTTGTCGAAATGCCAGGGTATGTTGGCTCGAGTATGCGGGCCGCGCAGATCCCTACTGTCACCCTCAACAATGGTGTCGAGATGCCACTTCTCGGTTTCGGCGTCTTCCAGATCCCTCCGGACGAGACGGAGCAAGCCGTCACCACCGCGCTCGAAGTGGGTTACCGCCACTTCGATACCGCCGCCTCGTACGAGAATGAGGAAGGAGTCGGCCGGGCGGTACGCCTCAGCAGCGTCCCCCGTTCTGAGTTGTTCGTCACCACCAAGTTGTGGATTCAGGATCCAGGGGAGGCCAATGCTCGGGCAGCATTCGAGCGGTCTCTTGAACGGCTCGCTCTCGATCACGTCGATCTGTATCTGATTCACCAGCCCCTCGGGGACTACTACAGCTCGTGGCGAGCTATGGAGCAGATCTACGCCGAGGGCCTCGTGCGCGCTATCGGTGTGGCCAACTTCTACCCCGACAGGCTGGTCGATCTCATCGAGCACAACGACGTCACGCCCGCGGTCGACCAAGTCGAGGTCAACCCGTTCTTCCAGCGGTCCGTCGACCAAGCACTCTTCCGGACCTACGGCGTCCAGATGGAGTCCTGGGGCGGCTTTGCCGAAGGCAAGAACGACCTGTTCACAGATCCGGTGTTGACCGAGATCGGCAACGCGCATGGCAAGTCTGTTGCCCAGGTCGTCCTGCGGTGGCTCATCCAACGCGAAGTCGTCACCATCCCAAAGTCGGTGCGTCGCGAGCGCATGGAACAAAATTTCGAGGTGTTCGACTTCGAGCTCACAGACGAGGAGATGTCCCGGATCTCGACCATGGACACCGGAGCCTCCCTCTTCTTTGACCACCGCGATCCAGCCATGGTCAGCCGGCTCAACAGCCGCAAGGGGATCTAGCCCGCTCGAAGCAACCTGGCGGTGACGGGAACACGGCGGACGTCCACTACGGGCCAGCCGCCTGGCTCCCTGTCGGGTAGATGTGTCTGTGCCGCCATCCAGAAAGTGCGTGTCGGGTGGCGAGCGGCCCGGTGTGCTGCGAGCCCGAGCTTGTGGACCTATCCCATATCACGCGGTCGGATGCCACCAGTGGAGGTAGCCCTGAACGGCGGGATGGGGTACCAGGGCAACGTCGGTTTCACTCAGCCCGCTGCGCCGAGACACGACCTGGATGGTGAGTACTGCCATACATGCAGCCTCACATACTGCAAGCGCTTGAAGTCAAGGACCTCTTGTGCGGGGCTCCGTCACAGCGCGATTACGACCTTGCCATGAACGTGTCGTCCCGCTTGCATTGTCACAGCCTCGCGGATCTGTTCGATCGGAAAGGTCGCAGCGATCGGCACGGTGAGAGTTCCGGTAAGGATCGCCTCGGTGACCCGCCCCAGAGCGCCCGGTTCGGCTTCGCCGCCGCCCGTCGAGCGCACGCCGCTCGGAGGGTCCGGCCACCTGATAATGGTGGAGATCCGCTCAGGCGCGACGCCTAGCTCCAGGGCGGCCTCGATTGTCCCCCTACCGAAGAGGTCTGTCGCCGCGGTCACCCCAGCGGGGGCCAGCGCCCGGACCCGGTCAGCCAATCCGGCGCCGTAGGTCACCGGCTTTGCCCCGAGTCCCCGCAGGAACTCGAAGGTGCCTTCCGAGCAGGTCCCGATCACGGTGGCGCCCGCGATCCGGGCGAGCTGCACCGCGTATACGCCGACGCCCCCGGCGGCACCGCCGATCAGCACCGTGTCGCCGGCCCGCAAGTCAAGGGCGTCCAACGCCGCGACGGCGCTCAGTCCGGCGACCGTGAGGGTGCTGGCCACGACGTCACTGATGCCGCCAGGCGTGTGGAATAGCCGGCCGTCAGCTGGCTTGACCAAGGCGTAATCAGCGACGGCTCGGCCGAGCACGCCGCCGTAGACACGGTCGCCGACAGCAAAGCCCTCCACTCCCTCACCAACCTCGTCGACGATGCCGGCAAAGTCATGGCCGAAACCAGACGGCAGGGTGTAGCCAAACCCTTGGGCCAACTCGGCCGATGAGGGGATCAACCAGTCCATCGGGTTGAGTCCCGCGGCGGCGACGCGGACACGGACTTCGCCAGGGCCGGCGTTCGGTTCCTCAACCTCGCGCACCTCCAGTATTTCTGGGCCCCCGAATGAATCGTGCATGACGGCTCGGCTCACGGCACCTCCTTGGACATTGAGAAGCGCAGAGCGCGCCTTGAAGCAGCTGATCGGACCAACGAGATCACTCTTGGAAAGTGACCTTCGCCAACGGGCTGTATTCCACCCATTCATCGAGAGCCGCCTTCGGCCAGGGACTGTCCGGACCGTAGCGACGGTTGAACTCCTCGACGAAAGCGGCGAGGACCCGCCGGCGCTCCGCCGGATCGACGACGACCGTGGCCGTCGCGCGAGAGTCAGCGACGACGTCAGGTTTGAGGTGAAGGGTGAACTGCGCATGGGCGACCACGTTGGCCAACCAGTTGCGCGTCGTGGGTGCAGGGATTCCGCTCAGGTAGATGTCATCACCTAACCGGTAGAACACGATCTCGATATACGCCGAGGCTGGCCCGAATGTCGGCCAGTCGTGGGGATGTCAATCGTGCGATCCTTTATCGTCGACGAGGCGTCGACGGCCAGCGCTTGGCGCACGTCCTCTCTCATCTGACGTCACACCTCGTGGTAGTAGTAGTCCTTCTCCAGGTCCTCGAGCAGGCTGGGTCCAGTGGGCTCCCAACCGAGCGGTTCGCGGGTGATGGTGGCGCTGGCCGGGCTGTCCAGCCCGGCGAAGGGGCCCAGGAACCCGAAGTGCTCCAAGGCGTTGGCCGGGTCCACCGAGCGCGTCGGAAGACCCAGACCGCGGCCCATGCCCTCAGCGATCCGTACGAAGGGCACGCCTTCATCGCCCACTGCGTGTAACACCGAGCCGGCGGGAGCGGCCTCGACCGCCAGGCGGGCCAGCCGGGCGGCGTCAGACACGTGCACTGCCGGCCAGCGGTTGGTGCCATCACCCACGTAGCCGGCCACACCACTTTGGCGGGCGATGCCGACGAAGATGGCCATGAACCCGTTGTCGCCGTCGCCGTGGACCGTCGGGGAGAACCGCAGCACGGAGGAACGGACTCCGATGCCCCGAAGCGACAGGGTCAGCAGGGCGGTAGCACCGCGGACGCCTGCGGGGTTGGCCCGGAGTTCGGGACTGGCGACGAGGCCGTCGTTCTCGGTGGCCGGCCGCCCGAGGGCCAGGCCGAGACCATGCCCGAGGCCAGCACGAACGGGCGGTCGGAGCCGGCCAGGGCGCCACCCATGGCTTCGACGGCGCGGCGGTCGGCCGCTCCGGCGGTGGCGAAGTCGCCGCCGAACGCCGTCTCGTGTTGGAAGGCCAGGTGGATGACCCCGTCGGAGTCGGCAGCGGCCTCCGCCAGGCCTTCGGGGTCGTCGAGGTCGCCTCGGTGGACGATTGCGCCAGCTTGCTGCAGCTTCTTCGCAGAAGAGTCGGAACGGGCGAGGCCGACCACCTCGTGGCCGGCGCCAAGGAGTTCGGGAACGACCGCCGAGCCGATCCAGCCCGATGCTCCCGTGACGAAGATCCTCATAATGTGCCTCCTAGGAGACTACGATGTCAGGAACAGACATCACTCTAGGCCTGATGTCAGTAACTGTCAACAGTGGGATCCGAAGTCATGGGCCGATGGGAGCCGAACAGTCGAGGGCGCCTACAGGAAGCGGCCCTTGTCCTCTTCGCCGAGCGGGGGTTCGACCAAACCACCGCCGCCGAGATCGCGGCGCGAGCTGGGTTGACCGAGCGCACGTTCTTCCGGCACTTCGCCGACAAACGGGAGGTGCTCTTCGGTGGAGCTGGCCTCCTCGAGGAGCGGATTTTGGCGGGCGTGATCGGGGCACCACCAACTGCTGGCCCCCTCGAAGCGATGTCCCAAGGTCTCGACAGCGCCGCCGGAATGCTCGGCGAAACTCGCCGGGACCTGGCCTGCCATCGCCAGGCCGTGATCGCCGCCAACCCCGAGTTGCGCGAGCGGGAGCTTGCCAAGCTCGCCCACTACGCCGCGGCCATCACCACCGCCCTGCGCGACAGGGGTGTCAACGAGCAACAGGCGAACCTGGCCGCCGAGACCGGCATGACAGTACTTCGCCTGGCGATGCAGCGGTGGGCCACCGGAACCGACAAACGCGAACTCGCCGCCATCATGCGCGACTGCATCGCCGACCTCCGGGCCCTCGCGACTAGCGGCTGAGCCTCGAGCATGGCGACTTTCGAAGCGCCAACGGTCTCTTGGCGTAGCGACAATCGTTGGAAGGGCTCCCAATAGAACGACATCGGCCGCACCAATAAGACGAACTTTGCTTGTCCATGATCGCCGGGGTTGAGTGATACAGATTGGCCCTCTTGCGAGGGCCGAGAGCGCATATCCGCCAGTTGCGATTGTCTAATATCGAGAAGCACAGCAGAGGTGCCGTTGTTATGCGCAATTCCAGCACGCTCGAGTGCGAAACTGGAAAACCGGGACCCGCACCGGGGACCCGCAGAAGTCTTAGCTAGAGTTCGCGAAGCAGTCACCGGAGGCCCGAATTGCCCGAGAGTCATGCAGTACCTGAGGTTCCCAAGATCGCGGGGTGGATCAATGGGCAAACGAAAGGTAGACCGACACCTGCGGCCTTCCTACGATTCCATCGTTGGCTTTACCAGACGACCGATGGACGCCTCGGTCACGGTCTGGTGGGAGCACCCTCCTTGGTGATGTTCACGACCGGACGGCACTCCGGCAAGCAGAGGATCAGCGTGCTTATTTACGGACGCGACGGTGACCGATTCGTGGTCGCCGCTTCCAACGATGGGCTCGATCATCACCCCGGCTGGTTCTTTAACGTGCAGGTCGATCCAGCGGTCAAGCTGCAGGTGGCACGGAACAAGTTGGCCGGAAGGGCACAAGTTGTCGAAACGTCGAGTCCCGAGTACTCCCGATTGTGGGCACTTATGAACGCCACCAATCACGGTCGCTACGATGGGTATCAGTCCAAGACAGAGAGATCGATTCCGCTCGTTGTCGTCACTCCGAGTTCGGTCGAACACGGGACTTGATCTGGGGAACGCGCAGTACATGGAGACCGACTACCTCGTAATTGGTGCGGGCGCACTCGGTATGGGGTTCGTCGACACCTTGATTGAGGACTCCGACGCGCACGTCATCATCGTCGATCGGCGGCACGGCCCGGGTGGCCACTGGCTGGATTCTTACCCCTTCGTGCAGCTGCACCAGCCATCCATGAACTATGGGGTGAACTCTACTTCGCTGGGTAAGAATCGGGTCGAGTTCGATGGGCGAGACGCAGGATTCTATGAGCGAGCTAGCGGAACAGAAATCTGCGGCTATTACGACGAGATCATGCGTCACCGATTCTTGGCGTCAGGTCGGGTGCGGTTTTATCCAATGTGCGATTACCTCGGGGACCGGCGATTCCGTTCCCGCGTGACGGGTGCCGAGACCAAAGTAACGGTGCGACGTCGTGTCGTGGACGCCACTTACATGGCCTCTCGCGTCCCTGCCACCGATTCCCCACCGTTCGAGGTGGCCGATGGCGCGAACTGCATCCCGATCGGTGCACTCACGAGTGTCAAGACGCCCCCCGAAGGTTACGTGATCATCGGCGCCGGTAAGACGGCCATGGACGGTGTGTGCTGGTTGCTCGACAACGGGACTCCACCCGACGACATCCGTTGGATCCGTCCCCGGGAGCCATGGATGCTGAACCGCGCCTTCTTCCAACCCGGCGAGGGTCTACCCACCACCTTCGCAGGGATCGTTCTGGACGTGGAAGCGGTGGCCGAGTGCGAATCGATCGAGCAGGTGTTCGATCGGCTCGAGGAGCACCACGTCATATTGCGTCTCGATCCCTCGATCCAGCCCTCCATGCTCAAAGGCGCCACGGTGAGTCTCGGCGAGCTCGATCAGCTACGACGCATCAACGGGGTTGTCCGACTAGGACATGTCACCCGGATCGATTCGCAGAGAATCACCTTCGAAGGGGGTTCTGTCCCGACGAGTCCCGACCACTTGCACCTGCACTGTGCGTCGGCCGGACTGAGTGACAACCCACCAAAGCCGATCTTCACAGACGACACGATTCTCCTGCAGCCGATCACTCGTGTCAGCCTCAGCCTTTCCGCAGGACTCATTGGCCTCGTCGAAGCATCTGGACGGTCGACTACCGAAAAGAACCACCTTTGCCCACCGAACATGTGGTTCGACACACCCTTCGATTGGATACGGCATCTGTTGACCGGGATGAAGACCGAGCTCAAGTGGCGGGAGGCTCCCGACCTGCTTGCGTGGGTGGAATCCTCCCGCCTCAATCTCCTGAAGGGCCTCGATCAGCACCTCGACAAGACCGCATTGGCAGACCTGCAGCGCCGGTTCGTGACCGCCCTGTTTCCCGCCCTAGCCAAGCTCGATGAGTTCGCGTCGCACGCCACTCCCGCCGAGCGGACGCGGATGTTCGAGATGGTCCCGTAGCCATCAGTGACACGGCTCCACTGACGCTGTTCACTCTCCCAGGGCGCTCCATTGCCGCGATGAAAGCGAGCCAATCAGTTGCAGTCGAGGCGTCAGACCGGCATTTCGTGGGCACGCAAGCGCCCTTGTCGATAGCCTGACTGGCATGGCGTTGTTCCTCGATCGACACAAGGCACCCGGCGCCACGCCGGCCGAGATCGCCGCCGCGCACGAACTCGATCTTGCCGTTCAGGATAAGTACCAGGTCCGCTACATCACATATTGGTTCGACGACAAAGAAGGGACTGTGTTTTGTCTCGCCGAGGGGCCCAACCGAGAGTCCTTGGAAACGGTACACCGGGAGGCTCACGGCCTGGTTGCTGACAACATTATCGAGGTAGGCGAGGGGCCCATAAATGCGTTTCTTGGTGAGATTCCGCGACACCCAGCAGGGGAGGCCTATGTCGACTCTGCTGTTCGAGTAGTTCTGTTCACCGACCTTTGTGACTCGACGCAGCAGACCCAGGAACTGGGCGACGACGGGTTCATGCTGCTCATTCGTGAGCACGACGACATCGTGCGAGCAGCATTGAACAAGCAAGGTGGACGCGAAGTGAAGCATACGGGCGACGGGATCATGGCGTCTTTTACGTCTGTGTCGGCTGCTGTTGAGTCGGCCATAGAAATTCAACGATCGTTGCGCAACCGGAACAAAGATAAAGAGCCGCCCATTCAACTCCGTGTCGGCATCAGCGTCGGGGAGCCAGTTACAGAACGAGGCGACTTGTTCGGGGCGACGGTTCAACTCTCGGCACGACTTTGCGGAGCGGCATCTCGGGGTGGCATCGCCGTTTCGACAGCGGTGCGTGAACTCTGTGTTGGGAAACGATTTGATTTCGACTCCAGGGGCGCGCTCGATTTCAAAGGGTTCGCCGAACCAGTGCCCGTTTTTGAAGTGCGTCTTCCCACTGAATAGAGGCGCCCTCGCCGCCAATCGCAGAAGGTTCCATTGCTTGTGACCTGACCCCCGCCGGGTGATCCACCTGACCTGGACCCCAATTATGAGCCCACGGCAATGAGAGTTCTGGCCTGGTTTTCGTCTGATGGTAATGCCTCGAACTCATCGGGAGTTAGGTAGTCCAGGGAACTGTGACGGCGCAGTGGGTTGTAGAAGTTGACGATGTAGTCCGCCATGGCCGTGGCGAGCTCGACGTAGGTCATCCAAGTCTTCTTCCGGTTTAGCAACTCGATCTGCATGGTGCCCCAGAACGATTCCATTGGTGCGTTATCGAAGCAGTCGCCGATCGTCCCCATGGAGCCGAGGAGCTCGTGGTGCTTCACATTCCGTGTAAAGGACCAAGACGTGAATTGCGACCCGTGATCGCTGTGAATAATTGTGCTCGACGACGTTGCCCGAGAGCTGGCTGCCATGATCAGCGCATCGTTCACGAGTGTGGCCTCGTTGCGCCGGTCGATCGCCCACCCGACTACGCGTCGTGAGAACTGGTCGAGCACCACGCAACAGTAGAGATTGCCCTCACGCGTCTTGTGCTCGGTCACGTCTGTCAGCCAGAGAGAGTTCATCGACGAGGCGTTGAAGTTGCGGTTAACGAGGTCCTCTGAGGTGGCCACGTTCAGGAGGTTGTGCCGCCGCCTTTTCCGCATGGGGAGGCCATGAAGGCCCTGCTGGACCATGATCCGGCGGATCAGCTTGCGATTCACGAGGAGGCCCCGTTCGAGGAGCAGGGCGGCTCGGATCCGCCTGACCCCGTAGGTGGAGCGAGACGCCAGATGGAGCTCGGTGATCGTGTCGGCCAAGAGGATCCGACGGACCTCTCTGTTTGAGGGGCGCCGGGTCTGCTGGTGGCGATAGGTCGAGCGGTTCATGCCGGCCACACGACAGGCCGACCTCTCCGAGTAGCCCAGTCGCGTCAGTCCGTTGACGACTGGGCCGAGCCTTTTGGGCGCACCACCTCTTTGCCATCGAACAGTGCACTGGCAGCCTTCACCATCTCGAGCTCTTTCTCGAGGTCCTTGATGCGCCTCCGCGCTCGAGCGAGCTCATCGGGTTCGAAGCTCTTCAGGCCCGGCTTCCTATTCGCGTCGATCAGCGCCTGTTTCTTCCAACGATGCAGAGTTGCGGCAGACACCTTCAGCTCCTTGGAGAGCACGTCCACGCTCTCCCCGGCGAGCATCCGCAGACACGCTGCCTCTCGGAACGGCGTCGAATACGTGAAAGCCATGTCCACCTCCGGCGGATCACGGCCAGAATCTCACAACGGTGGACTGATTTTCGGGGTCCAGGTCAACCACTTGTGAGAGTCCTCTTGCCCACCATGTTGGGCGGAAGGAGGATGATCAAGGTGAAGCACCGACGTCACACACCCGAGCAGGTCGTCCGAAAGCTGCGCGAAGCGGACCGGCTGCTCAACGAGGGAGCAGACATCCCGGCGGTGTGCCGGCATCTGGAGGTCTCCGAGCAGACCTATCACCGCTGGCGCCAGCAATACGGTTCCATGCAGGCAGACGACGTGAAGCGCCTGAAGGAGCTCGAGCACGAGAACACCCGCCTGAAGCGCATCGTGGCCGACCAGGCCCTCGACATCAGAGCCTTGAAGGATGTGGCTGAGGGAAAATTCTGAGCCCGGCACGGCGCCGTCGGGCGGTGAAGATGATCCAAGAAAGACACGGGTTCTCCGAGCGCCGGGCCTGCAGACTCCTAGGCCAACCCCGTTCCACCCAGAGGCGACCAGGCCCTTCTGCCCCGGACGAGGAAGAGCGGATCCGAAAGCGCCTTAGGTCCCTCGCGAGGAAGCGGCCGCGCTATGGCTATCGCCGCCTCACGGCCCTCCTGCGTGAGGAGGGCTTCTGCGTGAACCACAAGCGCATCCAGCGCCTGTGCCGTGACGAGGGACTTCGCGTGCTTCGGCGCCCGAAGAAGCGCTATCGGGTCGGGGTCTCCACCGTCCCCGCCAACCGCCTGAGAGCGAGCCGTCCCGACCAGGTGTGGGCGATCGACTTCCTGTTCGACCAGACCACCGACCTTCGCACCTTGAAGATCCTGGCCATCACCGACGAGTTCACGAAGGAGGCCCTCGCCATCGAGGTCGACCGCTCCATCGACTCTGACCACACCGTGAGGATCCTCGACTGCATCGTCGCACGCACCGGTCGACGCCCCGAGCTGCTGCGCATGGACAACGGCCCCGAGCTGACCGCCAACGCTCTGCGCGACTGGAGTCGGTTCTCGCACGCCGGGACGACCTACATCGAGCCGGGAAGCCCCTGGGAGAACCCCTTTATCGAGTCGTTCAACGGCAAGCTCCGAGACGAGCTGCTCGACTGCGAGATCTTCGAGACGCTCCTCGAGGCCAAGGTGCTGGCCGAGGACTTCAGGATCGACTACAACACGTATAGGCCTCACTCGTCGCTCGGGTACTTGGCACCGACCAAGTTCGCCGAGAAGTGGCTCGTCAAGGAAGCCGGACTCTCAGAGTTGGTGGACTCGTAATCGGGGGCAGGTCACTGGGTTGAGGTCTTCACGTACGGTCTTGACAGGCCCCCCAATACTGTTTTGGGCTCACCGGAGCGCTGTTTCAAACCAAGCGGACTTATCCTTCCGTTCCCTCGGGGAACGCTTCGGCGATTCGCACCTCGATGAGTCGCTCGACTAGGGGCTTCGGAAGCGGTGAGTCGACGGGGAACTGGAGCGCTCCCTTGGACGTCTTGTAGCTTGCAACTTCGTCTCGAAGCAACGGAAACACCGAACCGCTGTGGGGAAGGTAACTCAGGTGGTTCTTGAAAGCAGCAAACCCGGCGATGACCTTCCCATCGACTCTGAATGCCGGGACTTTATATGAGATCCCTTCTTTGGCTTGTGGGACTAATTCAAGGATCGTCTGGCGCAGTCGCTGCAGAGTGGACCGTTTCGGCTCCTCAAGATCCGCCAAGTACTGATCAATCTCGCCGCTGGACACGTATCCGATTCTCGTGACGCCTCCGCTCAAGGTCAAGAGGCTAAGCGTCGCGACTGCCCCCTATCGCCGGCTGGGGCTTGAGGCGCAGGTGGCTGATCGGTCGGTGCGACGTGGCATACGGTGAGCCCATGAACATCGCGGAAGTCCGCCAATTTCTGACCGTCAACCACCGCGCCATCGTGGCGACCACCCGATCAGATGGAGCTCCACAGCTGTCCCCAGTCGCCGTGGCCATCGACGACCGGGGCCACGTGTTGGTGAGCAGCCGGGAGACAGCCATGAAGGTCAAGAACCTTCGCCGCCGCCCCTGGGCCTGGCTCTGTCTGCTCAACGACGGCTTCTTCGGGGCGTGGGCTCAAGTCGAAGGCCCGGTCGAAGTGGTGGCCCTGCCCGAAGCCATGGAGGGTCTGGTCGACTACTACCGCCGCGTGGCCGGAGAGCACCCGGACTGGGACGACTATCGAGAGGCGATGGTCCGAGAACAACGTGTCCTGCTCCGGGTAACTATGGAGCGGGTCGGCCCTACCCGATCGGGCTGAGTCCAACCGAGCGGGCCCGTACCGGCAACATTTTGCATCACCCAATTCCAATGGGGCGTACGAGGAGCCCAAGCGCGCGTGTCTCAACGGTCCAGACGGCCTCGGCACAGGGCCGGGTGGTCCACCTTATGAGAGTGTGCAGGCCAGTAATTATCCCCAAACACGTGTCCCTTATCAGAACCTCCGCAACAGATCAGACGTGACGATCCCGATGTCCTCTACGTCTTCGTCACCAGCTTCTCGATGCGCTCGAGCGTCTGCTCCATGTTCCGTCGCGTCACTTTGGCCGCGCGGCGAATGAGAGGCCTGGTCAGGGGTGCCTCAGTGGAGACATCCCAGGTCTCGCGGACGATCGTGCCACCGTCGACTGGTTCGAGCTCATAGCGCCATGTGCGTCCACCGGTGAAACTGCCGTAGAACGCTGTCGGCCTCGTCTGCCATGCGATCCGCCGGTCGGGCTCGAACTCCGTGACCGTGTTAGCGGTCTTATACCGGATGCCGAGGTGCATAGACATGCCGAACACGCTGCCGAGCCCGAGAGGCGCGGACTCACCCGTGGCTTCGACCACGCTCCCCGACCCGTCGATGTCGCGATGCCGCCGGGCGTCGGCAATGAGGGCGAAGATCGCCTCAGGAGGCGATGCGATCTTCCGCTCCACAGTCTCCACTCCTGCTCGTGTCATGGCGTCCTCCAGTTCGCGATCTTCCGGCATTGATTTGTTGCTTCGTTCTCGCAAGCGCCCTCGCAACTATGTCGATGAGCGAGCCTGCTGTGGCTGCTCCACGCTCCCTTGCGACGCTTCTGCTTGCGTCCGGAGAACAGCCAGGGTACTCCGTGGGCGGCAGTGTCACGACCTGCGCCACGATTGCGTCGGTGATCAGTGGTTACGGTCTCAAGGACAAGCAGAAAGCCATAAGTGACACGCGGCCCCCTATGTAACGGTTGTCCTGCGAGCCGCGGCGCGAGGTACGGCATGCTCGACGGGGTTAGTTGGCTATGTCGTATTTCGCGGACCGTCGTCCGGATTGCTACCAATGTGTAGCTACGGGGCGAATCTCGATGGCGCCACCGAGGCGCGCTGCGGGGATGCGCGATGCCAGCTCGATTGCGGCGTCGAGGTCGTCGGCCTCGAAGACGAGATAACCGCCGGCGCCTTCGCTCAAGTACGGCCCCTCCCGAGTCACGGTTTTGCCGTCCTTGACCTGCACCGTGGTTGCGTCCTGAGGCAGGCCGAGCGTAAGACCGGGCGAGACTCCTGAAGTCTTGTTGAGCGCGCCATAGTCCTGATAGATCGCCTTCTGCTCCTCCTCCGACAACGTCGCCCAGGCATCGGGGTTGGTCGGAAGCGGCGTTGTGCCCTGATAGATGAGCAGTACGTATTGCATCGTTGCCTCCAGCTCGGTTGCTTCACGGATCATCTCTATGACGGATGAGGAGTCAGCAATGTGACTCGCTCAAATCTCGAACAGAAGACTCGTCCTGAGGTGGTCTCAGTACCGGCGTTCCGGGATACGTCGTCACATGGCGATGTTCGTCGTTATGGGCGGCTTCGCCCGTCCTGAGTGGGCCTGGTCAGGTTCCGCATCCGGCCACCAACATGCGTGCCCATCGAGCACCTCGGGACCTGGAAGACTGCCCTCATGCCGGGAGCTCGCGCATTAGGGACGCTCTCTAGGAGGCCCGTGGAACCGTAAGGCTCACACCGGCCGCGCGCCTCGCTGCCCCGCACTTGGCCTGAGGCGCAGCAAGGCCAGGGCGATGGGGACGGCGCCAGCGATGAGCAATGAACCGATCCGGAAAGCGTGGGTGTAGCCGTCGGTGACCGCTTGCAGCATCGGCGTACCGAGAGCCGGGTGGGCGGCGGTCGTGGCGGCGACGGTGGCGAGGATCGCCACACCGATGGCGCCGCCGATCTGGATGGCGGTGGTCGAGACGCCGGACACGAGGCCGGAGTGGTCTTCATCGATGCCGGACACAGCGGCCAACGTGGCGGGCACGAACACCATTCCCAAGCCAACCGAGAGCACGATCATGGGCACAAGGATCCCGGGCAGGTAGGCGCTGTGCGGGTGCAACCCGCCGAGCAGCCACATGCCTACGGCCGCGATCGAGGTACCGCTGGCGATCAATGGGCGTACGCCGACGCGGGCGACGACGCGGGATACGAGGCCGGCTGCGACCATCATGATCACCGTGGCCGGCAGGAAGGCGGCGCCGGCCTTGAGCGGCTTGTAGCCGTAGACATTCTGCAAGAGCAGGGTGCTCAAAAAGAAGAACCCGAAGAGCGCGGCGCCGAGAAGGGCCTGGATCAGGTAGGCGCCCGCTCGGTTGCGGTCGGCGAACACCCACAGCGGCATCAGCGGATGGGCGGACCGGCGCTCGAGGGTCACGAATGTGGCCAGGCCGAGCACGCTGGCTAGTACGGGTCCCACGGTCCACGGGTTGCTCCAGCCGTGCTCTGCTGCTTGGGCGAGGCCGAAGACGAGAGCGCCCAGGCTTGCCGTGGCGACCGTCGCACCGATCATGTCGATGCGGCCGTGCTCTCGGGGCGGGGCGGGGATGATGCGACGGGCGAGGACGGCCACTGCGGCTGCGACGGGAACGTTGACGAGAAAGACCCAGCGCCACGAGATGTTCTGCACGATGACGCCGCCCAGCAGGAGGCCGAGGCCGGCGCCGAGGCCCTCCATGGCAGCGAAGATGCCGACGGCGCGGTTGCGACCGGGCCCTGCTGCAAATGTCGAGACGATCAGCGACAGAGCGGTGGCCTGCGCGAACGCCGCGGCGCCGCCTTGGGCGAGGCGGGCAACAATCAGCATGGCCGGGTTCTGCGCCAGGCCGGCGAGGGCGGAGGCGGCGGCGAAGCCACCCAGCGACACGACGAAGATGGTGCGGCGGCCGAGGAGATCGCCGCTGCGTCCACCCAAGAGGAGCAGTGCACCGAAGGTCAAGGCGTAGCCGTTGACGACCCAGGAGATGTCGCCGAGGTTGAACCCCAGGCCACGGCCGATGGACGGAAGAGCGACGTTCACGATGGTGGTGTCCAACACGACCATGAGCTGGACGGTGGCCAGCAGCACCAAGGCGGCTGTTAATGACGGCGGGCCCCGGCGGGTCAGTGGCGCCGCTCCCGCTTCTGCGATCTGTGTGGACACGGGTGCTCCTTCGAACGGGGGTTTATGGCAAGCACTAGCAGTATGGCATAACTTGTCAGAAACTGCAAGGGCGGATAGAATGTCGGCCTGACCAGGCCCCGTCTCACCGAGCGTCGCAAGGAGCAAACTCGGCGAGAGATCGCCGAGCAGGCGCTGGCGCTCTTCATGGAGGACGGCTACGACGCCGTGAGCGTCGAGGCCATCGCGGAGGCCGCAGGCGTTTCGCTGCGGACCCTCTACCGCTACTTCGCAAGCAAGGACGAGGTGGTCGTCCCGATCGTCGCCGAGGGCGTGGGCGAGCTCATCGACCTGCTCGCAGCCCGGCCCATGGACGAGGTCTTGGGGGTGGCAGTCGAACACGCCATCGGCGATATCGAGCCCCGGCTCGGCTGGCCGGGGGTAAGCATGCTCGCCCAGCTACTTGAGGGTGTGCCCGCGCTAGGTGCCCGCGTCGGGTTCGAGCTTGCCGCCCTCGAAGACAAGTTGGCTCCCGTGATCCGCACACGAGCGGGAGGTGATCTCGGCGAAGACGATGCCCGAGTCACTGCCGCAGTGATCGTCGCCTGCATGCGTGTTGCCCTCCGCGTTACCGCCCACCATCCATCGACGCCCTTTAACGTCGCGCTCCACCGGGCCATCACGCACGCGCAGGAAGGTGCGGGCCTCACGAGCTCGAACGGTGCCAGACTTCCCGGCCGGACTCCTCGACAGCGACCGACGCAGCGGTAGGCGGAGGGTCTGCTGGAAAGTGCCCACATCAGCGGCGTGGTTGCCGACGTTTCACATCGGTCAAGACCGGGCTAGCGGCGACTCTGGTCTCGCTTCGGCTTGCGAGTGTCCTGGCGGAGTCCCGCGACGGTGCTTCGAGTGATCATGTCCAAGAACTTGGCGTCGATCGGTTCTCGTGAGAACCAGCGGCGGTAAAAGAGCGGTCCGAGGAGAGCGGCGGTGATGGCGTCGCGGTCAGCCGTTGACGGGATCTCTCCTCTGCAGACCGCTCGGTCGAGCGCCGCCCGACGGTAACCTCGTCAATCTCTTTACCCCGGTAACCGAGGAATCCGTCAGGAGGTTCAGCGAGTCGACAACAGGAACGGATGCTGCCGCCCAGTAGGCGATGTTGGTGCACTCAGCCAGGAACGGAAACTCCCCGCCTTATTCCGGGGCAGGAAGCGGAGGCCGGCCAGCCCGTAAGGTCGCTGGCCGGAGGGGCGGGATCACCGGGATCGGGTGCCGACGAGGCCCCGACCACAGTGCCGGCGGAGCATCGACAGCTCGGGCGATGGCATATGCGGCCGCCTCGTAGTTGACCCGCCAACCCACGAAGTCGAGCCACGCCTCCTCGCTCGAGCGCTCGAGGGGAAACTCCACTTTCTGTAGGCGGTCAATAGCGTCGACGAACTCCTCGAAAGTGAGGGCGATGCCGTCGTTCGGATCGGCCTCCTCCGGGATGGCAAAGCGACGGGCCCGGGCGATGGCGGTCAGGCAGGTGAAGCCGCCGCGTAGGCACAACCGGGCGGCCACCGCACCAGAAGCGTCGGGCAGCAGCGACAAGTAGAGCGCGGCGGCATCGAGCACGGCCAGTTGTGCAATAACCCATGAGGAGAGCGGCCGTGGGGAGCGGAAGTTGACAAGGGCCAGGTACGTGGTGTGGCTCTCGGCCACGTCCGCCGACCAGCGTTCCCACTCCTCAAATAGCTCTGGCAGCTCCCCCACTGCCGAGACGCCGGTGCCCAAGCCGTAGTGGGTGCGAGCCAGAAGTTCGGGACCCCAGGAGGGCACCCCGGCTCGGGAGTCCAGCAACGTCACGAGCGCCTCGCGTCGGCTGAAGGCGGCGTAGAGCGTCGGGAGATAGCCGATCTGCAGGGCCACCGTGCCCAGACCGCTGAGCGCGGCGAGGGAGTCGAGTCCCGCGATAGGGCTCGAGCGTGGTGCCAGGTAACCAAGCGTGCACAGCGCGGACCCGGCCTGTTCCAAGGCACCGGTCAGCCCCGCGGTGCCTACCAACGGCCACATGAGCAGCCCGAAACCAACCTCGAAAGCCGCTAGCCACGCGACGATCTGCAAGATGAGTTGAATCGGAGCCTCTGCGGCCAGAATCCGATCGCGAGGCTCGTACGAGTCGAAGTGGTCGGCGACGAAATGGAAAGTCGCATCGACGGCGATGGCGACGGTCCGGGGGAGCCAGCTTCGGATCCGGCGGGGGACGACGAGTGTGCCGATCACACTCCATCCGGTGGCGAGGATGAGGAGCGCACCAACCACCGCCGCCAGGTCACGGCCGACAACCATGCCTCAGCTTCCCATGGACCGCTTGAGCGGCGCTGCACTAATCGCGGAGTTGCTTGGCCAACAGGCAGCGGGGACGTTGACCGGTTTCATGGGCCCGGCGTACCAGGCCATCTCGATCTGCCGAAGAGACCACGGGACACTCGGGTGGCCGACCGACACGACGACGAGCTTTTGGATTCGGTCCGGGTGCGACATGCCATGCTCCAGGCGACGGCTGCTCCCCAGTCGTGTCCGACAAGGTGGGCCAACAGCAACACCCGAGGGCCCTAGGGCCGGCCATTACGGGGGAACAACCACGCTCATTTCAAAGTTGCACTCCAAGAGGGCACCATGACGGAAGCGTTCATCCTTGGCGGCGTGCGGACGGCAGTTGGCCGCTATGGCGGCTCCCTGTCACATCTGCGCACCGATGATCTCCTCGGGCAGACCATGGTGGCGGCTTGTACGCGCGTCGGTGTTCCTCTTGACCGAATCGAGGACATCACTGCGGGGTGCGTGAACGTCGCTCATGAGGGCATGGGTGACATTGCCCGCTGGGGCGCCCTTGCAGCCGGCTTCCCGGACTCGGTGCCAGCGGTGACAGTCAATCGGTTCTGCGCCTCCTCGCTCTCGGGAGCGATATCCATCGCCCACGCCATCCGGTCCGACGAGCTCGATGTCGGACTGGCTGCCGGGGTCGAGTCCATGTCCCGCTCGGGCTGGGCCCAGATGAAGGGAGACGGGCCTTTCAGCCCACGAGGCCCCATCTTCCTGCTGGACACCATGTGGGCCGGAGCCGGTGGACCGCCCAACCCGGTGCTCCTCGCCCGCAACGCCTACGTCGAGATGATCAAGACGGCGCAGAACGTCGCTGATCGCTACGGCCTCAGCCGGGAGGAGATCGACGCCTTTGCGCTGCGCTCGCACCAGCATGCGGCGTCGGCGCGCGATTCAGGACGGTTTGCTGCTGAGATCCATCCGGTCGAGATTCCGGGGACCCGCAAAGAGCCAGCACGGACGTTCGACCACGACGAGATGATCCGTGGCGACACCACGGCTGAGCTGTTGGCCGCGTTGCCGGCTCAGCCCAATACGACTCAGATGACTGCCGGAAATTCCTCGCCGCTGAGTGACGGAGCCAGCGCAGTGGTGCTGGCCAGCGACGCTGCCGTGGGCGCTTTGGGCGTGGAACCCCTGGCTCGTGTGGTGGCGTCGGCCACTTATGCACTTGACCCGCAGTTCATGGGGATCGCTCCCGCCTTCGCCATCGCAAGAGCGCTCGGGCGAGCTGGATTGGCGCCCACCGACATCGACGTCTGGGAGGTTCATGAGGCCTTCGCTGCCCAGGCGCTCGGGGTCTTACGGGAACTGCCGAACCAGCTCGAGGGGTTCGAAGTCCCCGACGAGCGCCTCAACCCGAACGGAGGCGCTGTGGCCATCGGACATCCCTTCGGTTCATCGGGCACCCGCTACGTGCTCACCCTGGCTACCGAACTTCACCTGCGTCAGGTCCGCTACGGAGTGTTGGGAGTATGTGTTGGGTCAGGCCAAGGAGTCGCCCTAGTACTCGAGAACTATCGAAGCCGCTAGGAAGCACGAGGTCTCTAGATTGACCACTGAAGCAACCGGGAAGACACAGCCCAAGACCGGTTTCTCGCTCCCCTCTCGCACTGATGCTGAGGGTGCATATGGTTTACACCAGTGACATCACCTTCGGCCGCTGACCCGATCGCCGCGCTCAATGAGGTTCTCAGCGAGGTTATCGACCTGATACAGGAAGTGAAGCAAGCCCACCGCACGGTCTCTGAGACCCACTCGCTGCACGTCGAACTCGACAAGCTGTTCGACGACCTGCGGCGCTGGGGCCGACTCTTGATGGAGGAAGATGAAGCACTCGGCGCATCGCCCCTTGCAAGTATGCCGAGCGTCGCAGGCCGACAACCGCCAAACCTCTGGCCCACAGGCGCTACCGACGAGGAGGTCCGTCTATTCGTCGGGGACCAATTGAATCGACTCTCCAAACATCTGGTAGCAGCACTCGCAGACCAGAACGATGAGGGATCGCGAGCAGTACTGAGCGGGGTTGAGCAGGAATTACTTGGTCACATTCAGCTGCTCAACGAGACCAGAGCGTAGCCTTTCGAGCAAATGCTGATCGGCCTCAGGACCCGGCCACCTCGATCTGACCGAGGACGGTCGGCTTGAGCACCTCTTCGCACCACTCGCAGAAGCTGGTCGGCGTTGAGTTTTCGTGCGTCCGCTGAACGGCGTTGTCCAGCCCTTCGTTCTTCGCCCAGGCCATGTCGGTCATGCCCTGCGCCATCGCGTCAGACATGCCGAAGCCGACGAACCGCTCTTTGTACGCTTCGAAGGTGGTCTGCTGGAATCGGACCGCCTTGCCGAGCACCTCCGACATGATCTCGGCCATGTCGTTGAAGGACAGGTCTTCGGGCCCGAGCAGCGGAACCTCGGTGACGCCGCTCAAGGCTTCGTCGAGCAGCAGACGCGACGCCGCGGCAGCGACGTCGCGCGTGGCGACGGTCGGCAGCCTGCGGTCACCGTCGATTGGCGAGAAGAACATGCCCTGGTTCTTGATCGCCTCGGCCTGGCGGACGATGTTGTCCATGAACGACGGATTGGCCAGAGCCCGGAAGGCCACGCCAGTGCTGATGATCAGATCGTCCATGGCCAGCGAGCCGGTGACGTAGCCTGCGCGGTCGGCCCAGGGTGTGCCCCGACCGAGGGCCGTCACTGCCACGACGCGCTTGACAGCGTGCTTCTTGAACGCCTCGGCGGCCGGGCGGGTGAACCCGACGAAGGCGGCCTCGACGCTCTCGGCGCGCGGGTCAGGGGGAGTTAGCCAGAAGACGGCATCGGCACCGGCGAAAGCCTCGTCCACGACGACGGCGTCGCCGTGCGAGCCGGTGACGACGTCGACCTGCTCCCGGGCCTTCTCAGGGATGCGCGACGCATCGCGGGCAATGACGCGAATCTGCTCGTCGCTGTCGAGAAGGTTCGCAAGAACCTGGCTTCCGATGCCCCCAGTGGGTGTGGTCAGAACTATCACGTCACCTCCTTTGCTGGCGGTGGTTAGCCCGCCGACCGGTGAGGGATCAACCGTTCTTGGGCAGTTCGCGAAAGGGCTTGGTCCGGTTCTCGTCGGGCTCACGGGGTAGGCCGAGCACTCTCTCGCCGAGGATGTTGTGCTGGATCTCGTCGGTGCCGCCATAGATACGCGGACCCTGCGCGAACAACGCCATGTTGGTCACCATCGCGTCGGTGGGCCTCTTGGTGATCTCTTCCAGGGCTCTTCTCTCCTCGGAGGTGTAGGCGTGCAATGTGCCGTAAGGGCCTAGTATGCGAAGTCCGACGTCGCGGGTGAGCTGGAGGATCTGGCTCATCGACAGCTTTGCGAGGTTGCCCAGGCCCGGGAGGTCGCTTCCCGAAGCGCGGAGCGCCTTTTGGCGCATGCTCATGTACCTGCCGATCTCGTTGAGCGAATGCAGCCTCACGAGGTCCTGACGGATCGACGGGTCGGAGACAGAGCCGTTCTGCTTGGCGAGCTCCACTAGCACCTTCCAGGACGCGCCCATCATGCCGCCCGGTGCGCCGGCGCCACGCTGGCCCACACCTCGGACGAAGTCGCCGGCTCGCCGCTCGAGGTCGCCGGCCACAGTACCCGGGGTCGCGGCGCCGCCGCCGGCCGAGCCTCCACCAGCGCCCAGCCCGGCGCGCTCGAAGGCCAGGGTGGTGTTTGCCACGGCCCAACCGTTGTTCAGACCGCCGATCACCGCTTCGGCGCTGACGCGGGCGTCGACGATGAAGACCTCGTTGAAGAGAGATTGTCCAGTCATCTCTCGCAGCGGGCGGACCTCCACTCCGAGCTGGTGCATGTCGAGGGCGAAGTAGGAGATGCCCCGGTGCTTGGGGGCGTCGGGGTCGGTCCGCGCTAGGAGCATCCCCAGGTCCGCCATCCGGCCACCCGAGGTCCACACCTTCTGACCGTTCACGACCCACTCGTCTCCGTCGGCCTCGGCGCGGGTCTGCAGCCCTGCGAGGTCGGAACCCGCGGCCGGCTCGCTGAAGAGCTGGCACCAGGCCTTCTTCCCGGTCACGATGTCGCGGATGTATTGCTCACGCTGGAACTCGTCGCCGTGCTCCGCGATCGTGGGTGCAGCAAGCAGCAGTCCGAGGCCGCCGGGCGCCCCGAGCGCGCCGAACTCGACGATGGTCTGCTGGACCCGGACAGCCTCTTCACGCGAGAGGCCCCTGCCGTAGGAATGGGCTGGCAGGGTGGGGGCTGCCCATCCCGAGCTCCCGAGCGTCTCCCACCACTCACCGACTGTGAGCTCAGGATTCCAATTGTTGCTCAGCCAAGACTTGACCTCGACGGTGACATCCTCAGGCGCGCCCATCACCCCTCCGCTCTCGAGATCCTGCCCCAGCGGCGCTGGAACTCGGGTCTGGGCCACTGAGGCGTTGGTCAAGGATCACGACGACGATGATACGGCGGTCCTCACCCACCGAACAGATTGGGCCCGCAAGCCCGTCGGGATTGGTATTGACGCCCCGGGGCAGCGCAGAGAGATCATTTTGCGACGACCCGCTCCAGATGAGAGACCCCGCCTTGCCCACCGGACGGCCCCAGGCGTATTCAGCTCAGGATGTTGACGGCCCGCGAGATCACGACGGCGACCGTCACCAGCGAAGCCAGGGACTGAAGCATCATGAGCAGCTTCGCCCATGTGGTGAGAGGCATGGTGTCCGTTGGGCTGAACGCGGTCGCGTTGGTAAAGGACGTGTATAGGTAGTCGAGAAAGTTTGGTGTCCAGCCTGGGGCAGAGCCGGGCGTCGACATCTGCGGGAAGAGGAAATCGGGCCCGCGGTGCTTGGGGATCTGCCGGGCAGCGGGCCCGCCACGGTCGAGCTCCCAGTACCAGAGCCCGAACACGATGACGTTGGTGAGCCAGATCGGCACGGACGCGTAGACAAGGGGCCGGCCTCCCGCCTTGGTGCCATAGAGGAGAGCGTGGATGAGCTCGACGAGTGAGACCACGTTGGCGACAGTGATGAGCGCGATCAGTCCCACACCGATGACACGGAGGCGTGACTGCTCCTTGGAGATGTGGCCCGTCGGATTGACAACCAGAAGAACTACGATCAGCGCCCCTTCCAAGGCGGGGATCAGGGCGCGGTTGCCGAGTCCTTCGATGAGCCTGTCGGGCAGGATGAGCTGCAGCGCCATGGCGGCCAGCACTGCCAGGAGGGCCGGCCAGCGGGGCTCGTCATGCGACGCAATCCCCCAAGCGATGTCGTCTCGGCTGGGCTGGGACGCATTGTCCACAGCGAAACCGTACCGAGGGGCGCACGGCGGGTAGGGGATGGAGACCTCAGTTGTGAAGGGGCACGATTGATATTTGTTCCCCCGCAGGGCATTCGCCTCAGCAGCCTGCACGAGATCGACCAGCAGGAGACCTGCAAGTAGACAAACGTATGAAGAACGCGTGTCCCACAACGCTCAGTCGGTACCTGTCTGGAGGGAGCCCTCATCGCCGGCCCGCGACTAGTCGCCACAACCGCATGACCCCGCCCGAGTTCCGAAGTCCCAGTGCGGACCGAAGAGGGCCGGCGACGCCGAGCTAGCGTCTCTACAAACGCCAAGAAAGAGGGTGCACTTCGTATGCTTGCCACCGCTACGCTCGAGCGCTTCCACGCTCCGACGGCGAACCCCGATGCCGTCCACGCGATCATCCAGCGTGATGGCGCGGCGATTCTTGAGGGGCTGCTTCGACCCGAGGTGGTCGCTCAGGTCAACGACGAGGTCGGTGCCATCCTCGATGCCGCCGATCCCGATGCAGAGCTCTTCAACCCGATCATGCAGGCGTTCCACGGTCCGTGCACCAAACAGGTCACGGGTGCCTGCGCCATCTCCCCCACGTTCGCCACAAAGGTGATGTGTAACCCGCTCCTCCTGGCGCTGTGTGACCGCATCCTGCTGCCGTCATGCGCGCGCTACCAGCTGAATCTTGGCCACCTCCTGCAGCGAGGACCGGGGGCGGACGAGCAGTTGCTGCACCGAGATGAGGCGGTGTGGAGCGACGTGCCCAAGCCGACGCCGGAGTTGCAGCTGGCCACCGTCATCGCTTTCGTCGACTTCACTCGCGACAATGGTGGCACTCGCGTCGTGCCCGGCAGCCACCGCTGGCCGGACCGCAATCTTTCGCCGGCAGAGCAGTTCATGCAGCCGCCTCCGGCTCCGGAACAGATCGCATACGCGGAGATGTACGCCGGCTCGGCAGTCGTCTATACAGGTGGGACCATCCACGCCGGGGGGTCCAACACGACGGACATTCCCCGCCGGGGCGCGCACCTCAGCTACTGCCTCGGATGGCTGCGGACCGAGGAGAACAACTACTTGGCGGTCCCCCCAGCGATCGCGATCAGCCTCCCCCGTCAAGCGCAGGAATTGCTTGGCTATGCAGTGCACGACAGCATCCCGCGCGGCGGCGGGTATCTCGGAATGGTGCGAATGCAAGACCCAGTCGAATTGCTCGGCCGCGACGAGCTCTAGCGTCGCCACGGGTCCAGGTGCCCCAGAGTACGAGGCTCGGCACGCCGTCGATGGTGCTCCCGAACGCCGTCATGGCGCAGCGCGGCGGGCCGGCTTCCGCCATCGCCCGCACCGCAGTAGCCAGATCGGGCCATTCGTTGACGACGCCCAGCCCGCGAAATATCGGTCCGTGTTCAACTCAGATGCGTCATTGCCGGTGGGGTCTCGTCTCGAAGATCGGACAGCCGATCTCGGTCCTCCACGCCGACTCGTCGTTTGCCTAGGCGGAGCGCAGCGTAAAATGGATCGCTACGACTTGGTTCGCGACCAGGCGGCTCTCGAACTGGCGATCAGTAGTTCGGGTGGAAAGTCGGGTCGATGACACGCCAGCAGGTGCAAGTCTCGAAGAACTGGTCCACGCGCCAGAATTCTCCTGCCGTCGTCACATGGTCACCCGAGAAATCATTTGGCCCCCCGGGGTAGGAGAAGTCGACCGATCCTGCCGCCTGGATTCCGGCGGCTAGCGCGTTGCGCTGGAGCACCGGCGCGTGCTGGACCGCGGCCTGAAGCATCCAGATTTCGTTACAGGCGTCTCCCGCTAATTGTTCCTGCTGGTAGACCGGCGGCAATCCGCCACTCTGCATTATTGCGTTGCACTTCTGCGTCCCTGGAGTCGGAGTAATGCCGGGCGTATCGTTCTCGCCGTTTCGGCTCGCTGTCACCGCTAGTGCATTGGCGAGGTTGCTGGAGTTGGGGGCATCGGCTCCACCCGAGATACCGAGCAGCTCTTCGTCGGGTATCAGGTACTGCGGGTGGAATCCTTGTCCTTGCGCGGTGTTGGTGAATTCAGACCAATCCCCTTCGGCGTTGACGTCGGTCACGTCGTTTACGCCGCTCGATTCGAATTTCAATATTGCCTCTTGCACGTCGTTTGGGTTGGCAAAGGCCGTGGGACAGCCGAAGTCGTAAGTCACGATTTGCGAGCTCTGGACGCCGGCTTGCTGGAGCCACCCGAGCTCCTCGTTGATGAGCTCGGGATGACAGTCGTGGTAGAAGATCCCGAGCTTCTTAAAGCCGTTCACCTGGTTGAACTCACCTCGAGACTGGAAGCCGAAGACCGTGTCCTTCAGGAGATGGTCCCAGCTACCCAAGTCGAACAGGTACGGGTAGCCCTGATTCTGCTGCTGCTCGGTCAAGATGTAACCACCAAAATAGGGAATCTGGTTCTGTGAGAAGCAGAGTGGAGAGGTCTGCGAGTAGCTGCCCGGGTCTAACACCGCGAAGACCCCGGCCTGGACCACCTGGAGGCACACCTGCTGAGTCTGGGTGGGGTCAGCCGGGTTGGCTTGAAAGTAGACAGGGACGATCTTGCGGCCGCAGATGCCTCCGCTGGCGTTGACCGAACTGATGATCGTGTTAAATATGGCCTCCTGCTGAGTCGTGGTCGGGATCCCGAAAGCGTTGTTGGCGGCGGGACCGAAGATATTCACGAGCGTGATTGCGATTCTTAACTGAGTCGCGCTCACCCCTTGGTCGCTTCCAGACGGGCAGCCCGCGGCTGCCGCCGATGTCGCTCCGCCACCTGCCGAGCCCGCGGCTCCGGGAGAGCCGCCGGCGGTACCTCCTCCCCCGGAAGCCGAAGCGGAGCCCGCCGCGGTTCCAGCAGTGGACGTGCCGCTGGAGCTGGCGCCATTGGACCCCGCGGCGGACGAGTTGCCGCCGGTGCGACCCGGGGCGGAGTTGGCCGACGCCGGATTCGACTGGGATCCCGGCGACACGAGGAAAAGGAGTGCTGCGAGCACCACCGCCGCGCCCGCCACCGCTCCCACGCGCTCGGAGACGGGGGCCCGCCTGGCCCAGAGGCGGAACTCCTGGAACGGTCTCATCTGGGACGGTCACCTCCCCGACCTCTCGACAGCTCGAGTAACAAGGCGTCCGCGTCTTTCACATTTCCTCAGGCGTCCGACGCCGCGCTGCGCCGAACGGCGGCTCGGCCGACCGCCAGCCAAAGTGCTCCTCCCACACACACCGCGGCAAGGAGCAGGGCGACGGCCAGTGGCGCTGCCCTGTCGTCCTTCGAGGCGGTGACGGCGAACTGGGAGCCGAGGGCGCTTCTTGCGCCGGTCGGGGTGGAAGAAGAGCTCGGTGCGGGAACGGCGGAATCAGAGATATTCGGGGTCTGAAGGCTTTCGGCGGGTGGCACTGAGACAGTCGCTCCCCCGGAGATGCCCTGCTCATCCGACCCCGCTCCGGTGAAACCGGAAGCGTTGGACCCCGTGGCTGTCTGGCCGCCGGCACCGGCCGAGCCGGCGGTGACGGAGAGGGACTGGTCGTCGGGCGGGCCTAGGACCACCCGGTCCGTCGGGCTAGTCGGGAGGACGGCGACGGCCAGGGCGCCGCCCGCGACCAGCGGGGCCACGCTGAATTGGTAGGTGTTGCCACTGCTCGAGGCACTGGCGGTCACGTTGTGGCTGCAGCCGAAGCTCGGGGCACCCGAAGACGGACCGCCGTACTGGGAGAAGAAAGCGGGACTCGTGAGCGGACACAGCTCGAGGGTGGTGATCGGCACGCTCGCGGTGTCCGGCACCACGGTGAGCTTGAGCCGCCCGACGGACGCTCCGTCGGGGACCTGGTAGATCAACGCGGCGTACGCGATCGCACCGGTGTCGCCGGTGCCGGAGGTGGATTGCGGTCCCCCCTCGACGAGCAGGTCCCGTCCCTTTACGTCCGGTGGAGCCGGAAGGGTCGGTGAACCTTCGATGCTCCCTGGATTGGTCTGCGTCCACCAGCCTGTCTGGGCAGGGGCATCGGCAGACGACATGGTGGCCGGGCCCAAGATGACGATCGCGGTCACACCGGTTCCCAGAAGAAGCGCGCGAAGACGTCTCACGTCGACCGCTCACTGCGAAGGACCGCGTCGATCAAAGGTCGCTCCTCTCGGATCCTTCTGCGCCAGCCCATGAGGTCACCGTCGCGCTCGCTGTCGCGGTGGCGACGAAGCTGCGCGCTCCCGACCTCTCGACAGCTGCTGTGCTGGTCCCCAGATAGCTCTCGACGACCAGCGGGTCGTTGCGGATCTCCTCGGGTGTCCCCTCGGCTATGACGCGGCCAGCCTCCATGGCGTAGACCCTGTCGCACAAAGCCATGAGCAGGGGCATGTCGTGCTCCACGATGAGCACCGAGCAGTCCAGTTCGCGGCGCACGCGCCTGAGCAGGGGTCCGAACGCCTCCGCCTCGCGCTGGGCGACGCCCGCCGTGGGTTCGTCGAGGAGGAGCAATTTCGGGCGAGCTGCCACTTGCGCTGCCAGGTCGCAGATGCGCCGCGTCCCCGTCGACAACTCCGACGTGAGTGTGCCGGCCCATTCGCTCAAGCCAAAACGCTCGACGATCTGCTCGGCGCCCCGACGTGTGCGCCACTCGGTCACTTGCGCCCACGGCGAAGCGACAATGGCCGAGAGAGCCCCGACCTTGTCACGGTAGGCCATAGCGACCTGGACGGTCTCGGTAACCGTCAACCCTGCGAACAAGGTGGCCTCTTGGAAGGTGCGCGCCAGCCCATATGCGGCCCGGAAGTCGGCGGGGAGGTCCGCGATCTCTCGTCCGTAGACACGAACCGAGCCCCTGTCGGGTCGCTGGACCCCCGAGATCACGTTCATGAACGTCGTCTTTCCCGCCCCGTTCGGACCGATCAGACCTACGATCTCCCCGGGACCGACCGTGATGTCAGGCTCGTCGAGAGCGAGGATGCCACCGAAGTGAACGGCGATTCCTTCGGTGACGAGAAGTGGCGCTTCGGCGTCGGGCTCTGCGTGCAGCCGTCGCTCGAACCGGGCTCGCAGCTTGCCGTTGTCCGCTGACGCGGGTGTCACGGGTTCTGGGATGTGCTCCTCGTGGAGGGAAGATGACGGTTCGCGCTCGTTGTCTCCCACGTCTAGTGTTGGTGCTGCTTGCGGTAGCGCCGTCCACCTTTCGACCAAGCCGGCGCGGCGGTCAAGGTACTTTTGCCACCGGCTCTGGACGGCGCCTGCTACACCCTTCGGGTAACCCAGGAGAACGGCGATCTGCACGGCGCCCGCGAGGAACAGCTGGAAGCCGAGGTTCTGCCCAAAGTTCCCGAACAGCCCTGCCACGTGTGGACCGATGAAGAAGGTGACCATGTAGAGGGCCACGGCTGCCAGGATTGCTCCGCTGATAGATCCCAGGCCGCCTATCACTGGAAGGGCGACGATGCTCAGCGAAACGTCGGCCGTGAATTGCTCCGTGGAGACGACCCTCCATGCGTCGGCCCAGAGCACGCCGGCTACGGCCGCGAAGAAACCTGAGATTGCCAGTACCGTCAATTTCAACGTTACGGGATTCAGTCCGAAAGCGCTGAAGACGCGCTCGTTGTCGCGCACAGCGATCGCGAGTCGCCCGGGACCGAAGCGGCGAAGGGCCACCGCGGCTGTGGCACCCAGCACCAGCAACACGAGCGACATGTAGTAGATGGCGATCATGGACTTCGGCGTACCGAGATGCGGCCCGAGCCTTATCGGCGGGATCGTCGCGAACGGCTCCGACGAGCCGACCCAGCTCTGGTGATAGAGCCAGTCGGCAGATATCACGGCGAATCCCGTCGTCGTCACGGCCAAGGCCAGGCCGCCGACTCTGAGAGCCGGGATGCCGATCAGCACCATCACCGCGGCTCCGATGAGGCCGACCACCACGAAGAGCGCTGGTAACGACCAATGCGCCCACCGAGCGGTGAGATAGGCGGCCAGGCCGACTAGGGCGAAATGTCCGAGCGAGACCTGACCGGCCCATCCGATCAGCATCGTCAGACCCACGGCGATCAGCGCGTACAGAAGCACAAGGACAAGCAGGAATTGATGCCCTTCGGTGTCGAAGAAAGGGAGCCTCGGGAACACCAGCGCCACCAGCACCGCCCCGGCACCCATCCACAACCGCTGGTACCTCACAAGCGGACTCGACCGCAACTGCACGGGGACCTTGGTCGGAGCCAGCGCGTCGCCAACCCCACCAGAGAGCGCGAACACCTTGCCGATTGCGCGACCTCTGACAAGGACCACCAGCATGACGGCGGCGAAGACCGCGAGCTCGGAGTCCGAGCCATTGGATGTCTGAGCGGAAACGAACTGGCCGACGAGGCCGAGGACCACCCCCCCGCCCAAAGCCCAGGGGATGGACACGAACGCGCCGAAGGCGGCCGCCCCCAAAGTCAGCATCAACAGGTACGGGCCCAGGGCGGCGATGTTGAAACTCGGCTGGGTCGGCGCTTGTAGCACGGCCGTCACGGCCGCCAGGCCCCCGGCTATCCCCCACGTGAGAGCCGACACTTTCGACACCGAGATGCCGCACAAACGCGCCGCATCGGGGTTGTTCGCCGCGGCCCGGATGCTCTTGCCAAGCATGGTGTAGCGGAGAAACGCGGCCAGCGCCAGCACCAGCACCGGGACGAGGACGGCAATCAGTATCGACATGCCACTGAGCACAACGCCGCCAATCCGCGCGTGCGACACGAAAGGTTGCGGATACAGCGTCGTGTTCACACGGTTGGGGTTGGGACCGACACCCGGGATGAAGGTCAAGCCCAAGAGAACCTGGGCCACAGCTACCGACAACAACAGCAGGCGTACGGGCGTCCCACCCCGCCGCCGAAGGCGTCCGACGACGAACCTCTCGACGAGTAGACCCGTGACGATTCCCACCGAAACCGCCACGATGAACGCTGCCCACCAGTTCCAACCCCAGTCGAGGGCGAACTTTGCAAGCAGCAGTGCCGACAAGGTGCCCAACTGGGCATGGGCGAGGTTCAAGAAGCGGTTCGACTTGTAGACGAGCACGAGTCCGACGGCCAAAAGACCAACCGTGAGGCCGTTGAGCAGCCCGAGGATCAGGGTGCCGAGGCTCACCAGATCGTCCGAACCGCCATCGTCGGCAAAGCGTGTCGCTCCGCCCGGCAGCCTCCCATCTCAGAGCCTCCCCCAGTCCCCCCCACGATGTTCAAGAACCGCCTCCCCCTTGCGGGCGGTTCGTCGATCCCCATGCGGTGTTTTGCGAGCGCGCAACGATGCGCGCTTCCGAGACCCTTCGGCGGTGAACGCGCTTTGCCGGAACGAGAACGCTCCTCTTGTCCGGCTCTTGCGCCGGGCCATGCCAGAGCTTCGTGCCAAGGCGTCGCTCAGTCGCCCCTGAGCCACGAAACTCCTGTTCAGAGCCCTTGAGGCCGCCTGCCGCCGACGGCGAACCAATCATTAGGCCCAGTATGTCCCAGCGCAGGCCGCTGGTGCCACCGGTACCCCGCGGCGGCGTGGACTGGGCCCTGTCTCCGCCACCCGATCTCGGTGCCGCTGTAGGTTGAATTAGGTACAGGCCGATGTCTACTGACGGAACCAGAAGGGAAGAGATCCTCGAGACAGCCGCGACGCTGTTCGCATCGTCGGGCTTACGCACGTCTCTGAAAGAGATCGCAGACGCCTGTGGGATCCAGCCCGGGAGCCTGTACCACCACTTCGAATCCAAAGAAGCGATCATCGTCGAGTTGGTCCACCGCTACCGAGACGACTTGGACCGCGTCGCGAAAGAAGCCCTGGGCAACCTCCACGAACCCTCCTCGCTCCCAGTCGAAGACCGTATCCTCACTTTCGGACGTGCGATCGCTGCGAGCGGACTTCGGAACCGAGCGGCGCTCTTGCTCACTCTGTACGAGCCGCCCGCCGTGCTGGGCGACGAGCTCGTCCATTTCGCTCGCCAGATGCCCACCGAGATCGAAGCGGCGATGGCCGAGATCCTGCGTCAGGGCCGTTCATCGGGGGCTATCCGGCCCGGCATCGACCTCGTGCTTCTCGGGGATCGTCTCTGCCAGAGCATGCTCCACGTCGGGGTCGGCGTATCTCACCTGACCCCGGGAGCTGAAAACGTCCCGGAATTGAGGCTGGGAATCCTGCTTCATGGGGTCTCTGTTCGAACTCCGACCAACGCCGCTCTCGACAAATCCGACGCTTCGGGTGCGGCCCGGCGATTGGTTGCGACATGGGAGGAAGATGGCGACGAAGATCGGGTCGCTCATATCAGGGCGGTCGCGCGAGCGGAATTCGGGCGGCGAGGTTACGAATCCACGACCATGAGGGACATCGCTGGAGCGGCAGGTTTGAGCACCGGGACGGTCTACCGGTCGTTCGAATCGAAGGACGATCTGTTGCTCTCGATCATGGGCTCGTACTCAGAGAAATTCAAGACCACATGGGAAGCCGTTCTTCGTTCATCCTCGTCGCCGCTCGAGAAGCTCGACGCGTTGATGTGGGGAAACATCCACATCCTCGATCGCTTCAGTGATGAGTTCAAGATCCAGCTGGCCTGGCTCAGGCAGTCTCCACCGAGCACTCCGACATCCCGACTCGGCTTCTTCTCGTTCGACGCGCAGTTACGTCAGATCAAGAGGCTTCTAGCGGAGGGGCAGCGGACGGGCGAGTTCCACCTCGAAGGCGCTTCCGCAGACGTCAGAGCACGTTGCGTGTTCGAAGCGATCATCGTGTCTCCCAACATCATCCGGGCCGCGGGGGCCCGCGCGGCCCACGCACTTGCCCGCGACACGGTGCTGCGCGGCGCTGCAGCGCGCTC
>Ga0307477_10000433_pt1 | contig 47319 bp, 35 predicted proteins | sample atmos_gasesECM2C_FD_203316 | JGI IMG/M metagenome (GOLD analysis project Ga0307477, IMG submission 203316) | Hardwood forest soil microbial communities from Morgan-Monroe State Forest, Indiana, United States - atmos_gasesECM2C_515 | ecosystem: Environmental > Terrestrial > Soil > Temperate... | reverse complement strand
TGAGTTGATCTGAGGCGAAGGTTGTTTTGCGAATGTCGAGGCCCGCGCACCCGCACAGAGGACGAGCAAGCTCACGAAAACAATGCGACCCAGCATAAATCTCTCCATTCCCTGGCACACTCGCGCTGGCGAGCCGACCACAACTGAACTCTCCCAGTCCGGCTGTCGATTTATCGGACCCACCTACTGGATTTTGTTACTTGTGAAGGTGACGTGTCGCGAACGTTATATAAATGACGCTTTCCATTGTCAACAGTAAATGTAGGTTCCGACCGGAGTCTCTCTCCTGCCCCCGTAGACTAGCCGTGGCGGGGCAGCGCAAAAGTCAGTTTGCCGGTTTTTGACTTGAAGTCTGCGGTGGTAACTGTACCGGGCCTGGTAACATGCGCAATGTCTCCATTAGCGTTGCCGTGTTCTTCGCCGCCCCTCGAAAATGTATCCGGGCCGATTCTCCATCTTCGTATTTACGAGTTCGAAGTCGCCGCCGGAATAGAAGATATCGCAATCTTTGAGTTGGCAGTAGTAGAAGGCCACTTCCTCCAAAGGTCTGCTCTGATACCTTCTTGTCCTTGTAGATTTTCATCGTTCTCCCCGCCGGGCTAAACTATAACTCTCAAGGCGCAAGATACGGGTGTGCTGTGCGCAATCTTGTGCTGACGATCCGGACTTCAAGAAGGCGTTAGACGAATTGAAATGGGGTTCAGGCTGCCAAGTTACGATGAAGTATCCCAGTGCCATATTCCACTGGCGGCTGCCGAGTACCAAGCGTGTTCTGTACACGCAGAGATGCTTCGGAGACTCTTCTGGTCGTCGTTCAGAAATCTTATTTGCCGGACGCAGAAACGTCAAACCCCGCACCCTTGACACCACAAGGGCTGCGGCACCCGGCTTTACGTCTGCGCTCGATTTCAGTGAGGAATTAATCGAGTCTCTTCGCCACCCGCCCTCGATTCTCTATGGGCCACCCACGCCCCCGTTACTTCTATGCTGCGAGTTTGAGTCTTGCTCAACTCTATGAGCCACCCGCCTTTACTGCCGATTTGATTCCTTTATGTAAAAGCAGTTGCTATCGGGATTGACGAGTATTGTTGGCGGGCGTCTAATCTCTACTGACAGCACAGCAAACGTTGGCTTGCCGGTAGGATTGTCGGTTAAGTCTAACCAGTTCCTCAGGGATACCGATTTTTCGGGTATGACATCCCAACGTTGGTCAAGGGCATCGTAGCGTTTTCCTGATCCGTAAACCGCATGCTGTTCTAGCCGACCGTCGGAATAGAAGATTAACTGGTCGCTTATTACGCCCCTCGAAGAGCACGAGGAACCAATCTGCAGTTGCCATGTGCCTACTAATGTGTTGCGGCTTAAGACCTGGTTTTGGTTGGAGGAGCACGCACAAAGGCACGTGACAACGACGGCTAAGGTGCAAACTCTTAGTTGCCACAGCATGGCGAATTGCGTATCCATACGTATCGCGTCCTGACGGTCGCGCCCATTCCCGAGCTGCGATTGTTTAATGTTGAGCTGGGATATTGTAATGGATAACCGTACAACAGCATGTCTTGAACAGAAGGGTGGGTCCGATTATTTTCACTTCCGAGTTGAGGCCAGCGAGTACCAGATTCAGTGCCCCAATCGTTCCAAGCGTCCACAAGGATGTGACCGCCTCCGATATTCTTCACTTTGGCGCAGAAGCCGCCCACGGTCTGGCCAACTAGATTGAATGTCGTGAAATATTGCTTGAAATTGAAATCGCCGCAGTAAGTTCCATCTTTGCAGTTTGCTCTCTTGTAGTTCCCCATCAGGTCTGCTGCTGCCGGTGTCCTAGACAGGGCTGCGGCTGTCGCATCCGCTATGTGTGGAACAGGATGGTACGAGCCGCGAGCCCAGTTGATCGCGTCGATCACGGACCCGATACCAGGGTAATCGTCGGTTCCGGCGGGATCAATTCTGACGAGGGGCGAATTATGGACATATTCGTACTGATTTATCCCAGCATTTAGCCCTAAGGGATCTTCGCTAAGGAAGCGACCCGCAACGGGGTCATAGTATCTGGCTCGGTAGTAGTACAGCCCGCTTTCTGGGTCGGACTCGCGTGCGGCGAAACGAAATGGATTCGTGATCGAACCAGACGAAGCGGTCTGCTTGCCGAATGAGTCAAACGTGTACGTTTGAGCGAGCGCGCCAGCTGCGCTGCTCAGCGACGTGACCGAGCCAAGCCCGTCGGCCTGGTAGTAGCTCGTCGCTCCTGAGCGCAGCATTGCCACAGGCTCGTCGATCTTGTCCGTCGTCTGCGTGTACCGAGCGACGACTCCACCAGTCGCGTTTGTTTCTTCGATGAGGTCGTCACCGTCGTAAGCGTAGATGCTAGTAGCTGAAGACGACGACTTGTAGATGCGCCGCCCGAATGGGTCGTATTTGAAGCTAACGGCCCCGCCTGAACCGGGCAACGTAACCGAACTGAGCCGGTTTTCGAAATCCCAAGTGTAGTTTGTCGTACCGGTGGAGTCGGTTTTCGTGAGCGTGTTGCCGTTGTAGTCATTTAGTCTTTGGATCGCGGGTCGGAATGTGGTGCGCGAGACGACCACACCATTGCGATGCCTCGAACAACACATATGAGCGACGCCGGAAGACCAAAAATCAACCCCCAGAAAATCGCCTGATTCTTCAGTCCATGACCAAACGAGCCAAAGACGAAGACGTACATCACGACCATGCCAATCGTCCAGAGGATTCCCGTAAGGAACCGGAAGGGTAAGCGCCACGACAAGTTACTCCTTGTCGCCACTGCGATACCTAAACCGTTTAGACCGCCGTAGACAATTGCTTCGATCTCGCCAGGGACGCCAACAATCGACGCCGTATTGCTGGCTAGGAGGTAGCAAAAAACTGCTCCACATATGAACCAAAACGGATATCTCATTTGTTCTATTTGCAGCAGCTATTAATTGCATTGTTCAACGGATTGTTCACGTATGGTACCAGCTGATGCCAGTTCTTATCGCCCAACTTGCCTCCGGGCGGCACTAATTGATATTTATTGTTCCAAGGGTCGAGGACAATGGTGGGGTCACTTGAGTCGCTGCTAGTGTAGTTGACCCACTGGTGGGCTAAAACATGCTGCGGTGTACCCCACTCAAGCTGCTTCTCTGGCTGCCAATTACACTCGGTTTTCAAAGGCGTAATCTTGTTTATGACATTATCCGCCTGTTCGCCGCAACCCTTATACGGAGGCAGGGTGAATGGATTCAAATGCCGTTCGGTGGAAATTATGTTGTTCAAGTTCCCGCCGTTGATGCGATCCCCGTTAAGCGTCATGTCATTGACTGCATTTCGCGCAGCATTCACAATCTTCTTCACATCGTTAGAACATAGACCCCATGAGTCAAGGTAGTTGGCCGGATTGTTCTCCGCATACGCGTAAAAATTCTCCCCAGCGATGAACCTGATTGGATCTTCACCCAGGAATCTGCCCGGCTGCTGGTCGTAGTATCTAGCGCGATAGTAATACAGGCCCGTTTCTGTGTCCGATTCGCGGGCCGTGTACTGGAACAGATTGACCAGCGAACCTGTGGAGGCCGTGAGCTTCCCGAAGGAGTCATAAGTATAGGTGTTGGCAATCGATCCGGCCGCGTTGCTCAGCGAAGTGATGGACCCGAGACCATCGGCGTGGAAATAGCTGGTCGCACTTGAGCGCAGCATAGCGAGAGGTTCATCGATGTTCTGAGTGCCCTCGTAGCGGGCCACCGCGGTCCCGCTGCCGTTAGTTTCTTCAATAAGATTGTCGCCATCGTAAGCGAAGATGCTCGTGGTGCTCGATGTCACTTTCTTGATGCGCCGTCCAAACGGATCATAGGCAAACGAAACCGCTTCCCTGACATTCATCTAGAACGCAACACGATTGGCGTGCGCAGCTTATAATCGCCGGTCTTCTCCCTCACGAAATCCTTAGTGATGTCAAGACGCAGGCGACTCAATTCTTGGTCATTCCTCAGTAGAACCACATCCAGAGAGTCGGGCGCTCGCGAGCAATCATCTTTTGCGCGCCCCTCCGATTTTGTGCGATCAAAAAGGACCATGCCCGCGAACCTGCCTCCCTTGATTGGTATTCCCGGCTGAGGCTCCCAATTTGACTGGGGCATTACTTGGGCCATAATCCTGAGGTCATCGCCCGTGATGCCGTCTATGCTTCCTCTTATGTGGATAATTAGATTGCCGCACTTGCCTAAAGCTTCTCCGCCCACTAGCAACGCCGCTAGCAAAAAAAACGCAAGTCTCGACATGGTGTGTAACCTCTCTCTTCCTATTGCGGAGGATGACCTGTTCCACAATTGAAGCATTTTTTCTCGATATCATACGGCCCGCCAGGTACATCAGGGTGATCCGGCTGCCCCTTAGCTTGTATAAGGTGATAGCCCTCGTGTGCGACTGTCGAAGCCAAACTACAACATTTGTTCGGATCAAATGCATTACCGCCAATGCGTATCCGTTTGATATGAATGAAAAGGAAGTCCCGCTTAAAAGTATCAGCACAATCTTTTAAGTTCGGTGCGAACACAAAGGTTGCTTGCCCCAAAGCGCCAGCTATCTTTGGACCATTCGGTCCAGCGCAACTTGGGCAATCAGCTTTAAGTTTGTTGATCGCGTTGTTGATTGCGTTATTCATGTCGCCGGTTTTCCCAGCGGGAAATCCCTTTAGCTTGTAAAAGCCGGTTGGGTCACTTGAGTCAACGGGGGAATTGCCAACATACAGATAGAGATTTACGCCTTCATCGTTGCCCACTTCGTCTTCACTCAAAAAACGCCCGACATTGGAGTCAAAATACCTCGCCCGATAAAAATAGAGGTTGGTTTCGGGATCTAATTCGCGGGCCGTATACTGGAATGGATTTGTAAGCGAGCCGGATGAACTCGTTACCTTACTAAATGAATCGTACGTGTAGGTTTGTGCTAATACTCCGGATGTGTTCGAGAGAGAACTGACAGAGCCAAGACCATCTGCGTGGTAGAAGCTCGTTGCTCCGCCGCGCAGCATCGCTAGCGGCTCGTCGACGTTTAGTCCTTGCGTGTAGCGTGCAACTGCGGTCCCCGCTGCATTTGTTTCTTCGACAAGATTCACGTCGTCGTCGTAGGCATAGATCGAAGTCCCACTGGATGAGGACTTGTAGATTCTTCTGCCGAAGGGATCGTATTTGAAGGTCACCGTTCCGCCCGAGCCGGGCAGAGTCACCGAAGTCAGCCTATTCTCGAAGTCCCATACGTAGGTCGTGGTGTTCGACCCCACCACCTTCGTCAGCAAATCCCCATTGTTGTCGTACGTGTAGCTCGTACCCGGTATCGAGGTCAGTTGGTTCGACACATTGACGCTATATGGTGAAACACCGAGGGAACTGAGCCGGTTTCCGACCGGATCGTATGTGTAGCTTTCCGTCGTGTTCGTTCCCTGTGTCACGCCTGTTAGCTCGTAAATCGCATCGTAGCCATAGTTCGACGTGACCGCTGCACGCTGGTCCGTCTTTGCCGTGCGATTTCCAGCATTATCCACTGTGTACGTGGCCCCGTCGATAGTACTTCCGGCCAGTTGATGCAGCACGCTTTGCAAGCGCGACAGATTGTCGTAGGCGTAGTTAGTCGCCACGTTGTTCGGTCGCGTCATTTGTGCACGGCGGCTCAGCCCATCGTAGCTGAAACCGAACGAACCCGTTCCGCTGAAAGCTGAAGGTGGCGTCAACGTCTGCAGCCGGTTCAGCGTGTCGTAGACATACACCGTTGATCCGTTTTCCGGATCGGTGAACCCTGTACGATTGGACGCGGCGTCATAAGAATAGCCCGTGGTGAAGGTTCGCGCGGTCAGAAACGTATAACTGGTGGTTGCCGACGTGAGCCGTCCCATGTTGTCGAAAGTGAATTGATACGTGCCCGTGGGATCGGTCACCTGGGTCAGGCGGCTGTCTAGGTCGTACGTGTAATTCACCGTGGTGGTGTCAGGATAGGACTTCTGCGTTAAGCGGTTCAGACCATCATACGCGTAGGTGATGAGTTGATTTTTGCGGTCAGTTTTGTTGAAGCGAGTGAGAAGCAGATCGAGCGCCTCCAGAACCATCATTCAGGTGCCCGAGGGAACCGCCCCAGAGGACGCAACCTGAGCCTCCGCTGCAAGTCGTCGGACATTCTTCAGCAAGTACCAGAGGATGAGCAGGCTCAAAACGAGAGTGACTAGCGCAACTGGCGCGAGACCTTCGACAAGTCCGAGCAAGAACACGAACACAACCCAGCCCGTACTTACATAGAGAAGCGTCACAATTCGGGCCGCCGAATTTGTCAACAGCCCCGGAAGAAAAAAACCCACATAGAGAAACGCGAGGCTGAAACCGATACCAATGACGCCAATGAGTGTCGGAAACATGAATGCACCCTGGAAGTTGACCCAAAGAGCGCGGCTATAGGAAAAGAGCGTCGCTAGTCCGCTCAAAATAAAGTAAGCCCGCAGGCTCCGAACAGTTTCTTTCATTGCCATGCGTTTAGTCCTTTCAAGTAGTGGCTGCAAAATACACCTGTTACTGAAAGAGGGCAAGAATTGCGGTCAGCTCCTGGTTACCTGGATTGCGGACAGTGTCGACAGCTTTCGATGGATAGCCCCCGCCACTCGAGATTACGGTGAAGGGCACATTGCAGGGAGGACCCTGCAAAGGGAAGCTTGCCGCCGCGGCCCAAAGAAACCGTGCCCTGACGACCGGCAACCTCCGGTGGAGCGTCCTCGGAAGAAGCCTTGTTTTGTTAGGAAAACAGGCGATGTATGCTTGGACCAATTTGAAGCGGAGGAGCTTTATGGCGACGGTGAGCCAAACAGTTCTAATTGCGGAAACGACGCCGAACACACGGGAGGCTGGCCCCGCGCAACCTGTGGGACGCAACGTCGCAATTGATGCGTATCGCGGATTGGTCATGCTGTTGATGATGGCGGAAGTGTTGCAGCTTTCAAAAGTGGCTGCGGCGTACCCGAGCAGCCTCTTCTGGAAAATATTGGCGTTTAATCAGACGCATGTGGAGTGGTTCGGGTGCTCTCTGCACGACACGATTCAGCCGGGGTTCTCGTTCCTTGTCGGTGTGGCGCTGCCATATTCGATTGCCAGCCGCATTGCGAAGGGTGCGCGCTTCAAGGAATTATTCTGGCACGCGCTGTGGCGTTCCCTGGTGTTGGTTGCATTGGGGGTATTTCTTCGCTCCATGGACCATTCCATGACCTATTTCACGTTCGAAGATACGCTGTCGCAGATCGGGTTCGGATACCCGTTCCTGTTCCTACTCGGATTCTATTCATCGGAAGGGGGACGGGCGAAGTGGGCATGGGCTGCGCTCTGCCTAGTTCTCGTCGGATATTGGCTGGTGTGGGCCGCGTATCCGGCTGCCCCCGCGAATTTTGATTGGCAAAGCGTGGGCGTTCCCGCGAGGTGGAACGCGGAGCACAACTTTACGGGGTTTGCGGCGCACTGGAACAAGAACTTCAATTTCGGAAATCGTTTCGACCAGTGGTTCCTGAACCTGTTTCCGCGTGAAAATAGATTTGAATACAACTCCGGCGGATACCTGACGCTAAGTTTCATTCCAACGCTGGGCACGATGATCCTAGGCCTGATCGCGGGGAACTGGTTGCGCGAATCCAGCCCCAAGATCCCCATGAGGAAATTGCTGATTGCTGGAGTGTTGGGGATTGTGCTGGGATTGGCGCTGCATTATTCGCACATTTGCCCGGTGGTGAAGCGCATCTGGACGCCTTCGTGGACCATCTTCAGTGGAGGCATTTGCTTCTTGTTCCTGGCCGCGTTTAGTTGGGTGATCGATGTGAAGGGTTTCAAAAAATGGGCGTTCCCGCTGGTAGTTATCGGCGTGAACTCGATCGCTGCGTACTGCATCGCACACTTCCTGGAAGGATTTCTGGAGAACACGCTGCGAATTCACCTGGGTCCGAATTTCTTTGAATTCGCGGGAGCCGGCCTGAAACCATTTTTCGAGGGTGCCGTGATACTCCTATGTTATTGGTTGATCCTGTTTTGGATGCATCGACGGAGATTGTTCCTGAAGATCTAGTGCCGAGATTCTGGGCCCGACCCCCAAAAGCGAAAAGCAGATTCCTCACACCGCCAAAATACGGCGGGTTCGGAATGACAGTGCGGCTCGCTTGGCGGGCTGAAGCCCGCCGCTACGCAACAGTGGTTGACTGTTCGTATTGGATAGACACCAAGCGACAATTTACAGGCCGAACATGGAGTTGACTCCGGCGCGCGGGGCGTCGGCAGAAGGCGCGCGGGTTTCCAGCGCAGGAAGGGACTCCTGCTGAGCTGCTGGCTGCGGAATAGCAGGCTGCGGCGGAGCAGGCTGATTCGCGGAAGACGTCGGAGCCGCACCCGTAGGAGTTGCAACGGCCGGGTTAGCAGCGGTTGGTTGGGCGGCAGGCGTGCGCAGATAGGCGAGATCACGAGGCTCTTCGGTGCCGGGCTGAACGGCGGGAAACGACAAATTCATTTGATGTTCCATGGCGCTGGCGATGCGATGCAACTGCCAGATGAGCTTCTCGAGCTCCTTGGAACGGCCAAGATTCAAACGGCGGTCCCACAGAAAGCGGATGGACAAGACCAGGAGAATCGGGAGGCCGATGGCTAGCGTGGCGAGTACGACGGTGAAGAGCAGCGAGTCGAGGGGCGCGAGGGATGTGGTCATGGGGCCTCCAAAAGCAGGCTTCTAGAGAAAGGATACAGCAGGGCGGCAGTGGGTACAACGAATCGATCTCAGCGCCAAGCAGTGCAGCGTTCCTTCTAGGCCTGCTACAACTATATTGAGGGGGTGCAGATGGCGAGGTGAACTCGCCGCTACAACGTGGCTGTACCTATTCGGTGCGTAGGGCGCGCATGGGGTCGATGGTGGCGGCGCGCCAAGCCGGGACCATGCAGGCCGCGGCGGCTATCAGCAAGAGCAACATCGCCGAACTAAGCAAGGTGAGCGGGTCGCGGGAGCTTCCCTTTACCCAGGAGGCGACGATTCCGTTGAGCGCGACGCTTAAGCCGAGACCGATGGCCAGTCCGAAAGCGAGCATGGTTCCGGTTGACGCCAGAACGAGACGGATGATGCTCGTTCTTGGAGCGCCGAGGGCCATGCGGATGCCCACTTCCTGGGTACGCTGCGTGACCGCGAAGGATACGACGCTGTACAGTCCGGTGGCGGCCAGCCCCAGCGCAAGTACGGCAAACAGGGAGAAGAGCGTGGCGATGAAACGCTCCTGGCCCCAGCCTTGGGTCTCGAGCCACCAGAGCAGCGTGTGGGCCTTCCCCACCACAAGTTCGGAATTCAATTGGCGCAGACGCTCCTTGATAGAGCGCAGCACCGTGTCGGGATCCCCGGTCACACGCACCAGAAGCGATTCGTCGGTGGGTAGAACAAAGCTGTAGGGCAGGAAAACCGCGGGCTTGATCGGATGGTCCATGCCGTCATTTTTGGCGTCGCCGACAACACCGATGATCTCCATCCAATCATCTGGCGCTTGGGCAATCAGGAGGGATGGTTGCTCTATCTTGAGCATCGGACTGCGGACGCGTTGTCCAATCGGATTGCCGTCGGCAATGAACTGCTTGACGAATGCCTGGTTTACCACCGCCACGTGCGCCGCGCGCATGTTTTCGGCGTCGCCATACAGGCGTCCGGCAAGCAGGGGAATGCGCAGGGTCAGAAATTCGTGGGGGCTGACCAGACAGGCTACGGCCTGCGCGTCGGTCAGAGATGGTTTACCTTGCAACTCGATCTTTGCGTTGAAACCGCCGAAGCCCGGAAACCATGTGGTGGATACGCTTGCGGTGTCGACGCCTGGCACGTCGGAAATCGTCTTGCGCACCAATTCGTTCGCGTTCAGGCGCGCCTCCCAAGTAGGATTTGCGCCTTTCGGGAGGCCAACGTTTAAGGCGAGCACGTGGTCCGGATCAAAGCCCAAAGGCGTGTGGATGCGGGCAACAAATGCTTTCATCGCCGCGCCCGCGGCGGCCGTCAGTACCAGCGTCAGCGCAACCTGGCCTGCGATCAGGAGCCGGTGGGTATTTCGGTTGTGCGCGCTGCCGGTATACTTGGCACTGCTGGCCTGAATCAAATTCCCGAGCTTGGGGCGCGAAAGCTGCCACGCCGGTGAAACGCCGAAGAGGATGCCGGTCAGCACGGCCACGGCGGCGCTGAAAGCCAGCACGATGGCATTCACGTGAATGGCAGCTTCATGCGGAAAGGAATAGTAAGGAAGGAACGTGGCCAGCGCCACGACGCCTTTATATGCAACGAGTACGCCCAGCGCTGCACCGCCAACCGACAGCACCACAGATTCGGTCAGCAACTGGCGAACCAGCCGGGTGCGGCCCGCGCCAACGGAAACGCGCACCGCGAACTCCTGCTGCCGCGCGGTCCCCCGCGCCAGCTGCAGGATTGAAACATTGGCGCAACCAATGACTAGCAGGGCAAGCACGGCCCCGAAGAGCAGGGTGAGAGTTCCGGCAAATTGGCCCAGCACCTGTTCGTTTAAGGTGACGATCTTGACCTTGCGGTCCTGCGGGTAATTCTTGCTCTGTTTGGCATACTGGTCGACCAGCGCTTGAAACTGCGCTTCTGCCACCGGAAATCTCGTGCCGGGCTTGAGCTTCACGAATGCGAGCCAGAGCTCATTGGGATCGGCCGTTGGGAATGCGGGAGTGTAGACGTCGGCGTCGCCCCAAGTGAAGCGCGGAGGGACGACGCCAATGACGGTATAGAGCTTGTGGTCCAACTCAATACTCTTGCCGAGCACATCGCGGCTCCCGTCAAACTGGCGCTGCCAAAAGAGGTAACTCAGCACGGCGAGGGGAGGCGCGTTTCCCCCAGGCGCATCTGCCTGGGTGAATTCGCGGCCCAGCAGCGGGGGCACACCCATGTACTCAAAAAGGTTTGGGGAATACGAACCGACGTTGACGGAAACGGGGATCTGGTCGCCGGTGAGATTTTCCTGATTTTGACGCATCAGGAACACGTCGTCGAGCGAGGGAATGCTCCGTAAGTCTTTGTATCCAGACCCATTAACCAATAGCAATGGACCGCGCCCGCTTTTGTCGTTGAGCTGGACGTGCACCATGCGGTCGTTGTCCTTGTAGGGGTAGGGATCGAGCAGTACGCCATAGACAACACTGAAAATAGCGGTAGTCGCGCCGATGCCCAGCATCAGGGAGAGCATGGCGGTGATGACGAAGCCGGGCGACTTGCGAAACTGACGAAGGGCGAAGCGCATGTCCTGCAGCAAGGTCCACATAAGGTCTCCGCAACAAGAATACGGACTTAGACGATATATGTTTCCTACGGATAGAAGCGTTACGAGAGATTTTACAGTTGGGTGAGCCCGGGAGAGATGCGTTTTGACTGGCTCGCGAGGAATCGGAGGTCATTCGTAGCGCAGTGCGATGATGGGGTCGACCTTGCTGGCGCGACGCGCGGGGAGCCAACTGGCGAAGAGACCGGCGGCGATCAGTACTGTGACCGTAACGGCGAACGCCAAGGGCTCGACCGAGCGAACGCCTTCGACGAACCGTTCGAGTAAGCGCCCCGCGGCCATGGCGGCTAAGGCGCCTGCAGCTACTCCCGCGAAAATCAGAGCCAGGCTCTGGCGGAGTATTAGCCAGACGACCTCGCGTGAGGTGGCGCCGAGCGCGATGCGTACCCCGATCTCCGGCACGCGCTGGCCGGTCAAGTAGGCGAGTACGCCGTAGATGCCGATGCAAGCCAGCAACAGTGCCAAGCCGGCAAAAATGGCGAACAGCAGGACAAGAAAACGTTGACGCGCAAGCGAATCACTGACTAGCTGTTCCATGGTGTGAACGTCATAGAGAGCCTGGTCGCCGCCGGCTCCGCCAGTTGCTCCGCGCAATTCACGTCGCAACGGCTCGACTTCGTTTAGCGGCGGGACGGTGGTTCGTACGACGATCGACATAAGCTCGGACCAGCGGCGCAAAAACGCATCAGGAACCTGTGCAAAGGGATAATAAAACTGCGCGCGCACTTGCGCTTGATCATCCCCAGCGAGACCCCAATGCCGGACATGGCCCACCACGCCGACAATTCGGATGGGCACCGGTTTTTGCTCGTCCGACCAGTTGTTGGCGCCCATCGATGGGACATAGAGCGCTCTTCCGACGGGTTCCTGGCCGGCAAAGGCTTGTTCTGCCAAGACGTCATCGATGACCACGACAGGTTCGTTGCCTAATCGATCGTGGTCATCGAAAAAACGGCCCTTGAGCAGCCGGATGCCCATGACTTGCAGATAGTCGGGTGTCACTGCCGTGGTCAATGCCAGCGGTTGTTGGGTGGGTGGCGGCACTGACGGAGTTGTCCAGTAGCCGAGCTGGTTGTAGCCTTCGCGCATGGGGACTGTATCAACCGCCGCAACCGACTGCACTCCGGGAATGCGGCGGGAGCGATCGAGTACGTCTTCCCAGGCTGCACGGATCCGTCCCGGTTTAGCGAGTGCGTCCGAAGAAAGCGCTACACGAGTGATCAGAACATTGCGGAAATTGACGCCGGGATCGAGCGAAGTAATCCGCAAGAGCGTGCGGGCAAGCATTCCGGCGGAAGCCAGGAGCACGACAGCCAAAGCGATTTCTGACACGACGAAGCTGCTGTGCAGACGGCGGGATGTTCCGGCAAGGGTCCGTGCCCCTGCGCGTAGAGTCCTTTCCAGTTCGCCGACAGGGGCGCGCAGTGCCGGCGCGAGACCAAACAGGAGGCCGCTCAGCAGGGAGGCAGCGAGAGCGAAGAGTAATACTCGCCAATCAAGCTGGACCTCCTCTGAGCGCGGCAAAGTGCCCGGCCAAAACGTAATAAATGGGCGAATAGCGAGCGTCGCGAGCACTATACCAATCGCGCCGCCCGAAAGCCCTAGCACCGCGCTTTCTGTCAGGCATTGGCGCACCAGGCGGCTTTGGCTCGCGCCGAGAGCTACGCGCATGGCCAGTTCGCGTCCGCGGGAAGTCGCGCGGGCCAACAGCAGGCTGGCGACATTAGCGCAGGCGATCAGCAGCACCAAGGTGACGGCGCCGAGAAGCAACCACAAAGTCGGTCCGACATCTCCGACATCCGGGCGTAATGGCGCTGCAATGAAGCTTCGGCCCGCATTGGAGTCCGGATACTGCCGCGCCAGACGACCGCCGATCAAAGCCAGCTCCGTTTGGGCCTCGTGAAAGGTCACACCAGGCTGCAGCCGGGCAATGACTTCAATGCCGGGATGGCGCTTGCGATCCTGGAGGCTCGGGGCGGGGTCTTGACCGAGGGAAGTAAATACATCGGGTTCCTCTTCACCGAATCGGAAACCCGGGGGCGTGATGCCTACAACTGTGAAAGACCTTCCGTCAATGACAAGTTGACTACCGACTGCGCCAGAACTTCCCGTGGGTGAGCGCTGCGACAAGCTGTAGCTGACTATAACTACCTGAGCAGCGCCGGGCCGATCCTCTTCGGGTAGGAACGCCCGACCGCGGAAGAGGCCGACGGCCAAGACATCAAAAAAATTGGGGGAAATCTGACGAGTGGAAACGTACTGCGCTTCATTTTTCTGGCTCAGAGTACCGACACCAAAGCGCCACGCAGCCATGTCTAACGAGCGGCTCTCGCGTTTGCAGTCGAGATAATTGGGATAGGCGAAGGGCCAGATATTCCCGTATTCGTTTGACTTTTCGGTCTGCTCTTGAAGGCTCAGCAACTTGTTGGGCTCACGATAGGGCAGGGGCTTTAGCAGCACACCGTTGACCAGGGTGAACATCACCGTCGTTGCGCCTATGCCCAGTGCCAGCGTTAGCAACGCCACGACGGCGAAGCCGGGGCGCTGACGAAACGTGCGAACGGCGTAGTGGAAGTCCTGCAGCACGTCTTCGATCCAGCGTGTGCCGCGGGCATCGCGACACTCTTCCTTGATCTGCTCGAGACCGCCGAGGGTCAGACGCGCGTGCCGGGTGGCTTCTGGAGAGGAGAAGCCCGCAGCTTTGTATTTATTGATTTCGTTCTCAAGATGGGCGCGGAGTTCCTCATCCAGTTCCGACTCAACGGTTTTTGACCGGAAGAGCACGCGAAGGCGAAAGAGGAGATCGTTGAGCATGCAGGCCCTCACAGGGCAGGCCGCGAGCGAAACTGTGGCGCTCCCCTTTCACTTCTACAGGAACGATAGCGCGACTTTTGCCGAAGCGCAAGGGGGCTCACCTAAGAGTTCGCTGAATGGGATCAGGGCTTGTTTGGCTTCTTGTCTTCCTTGATTTCGATGGGAGTGCCGATTTTGATGGTCGCGCCGAAACGCTTGTAGTTTGCGTAGCGAATAGTCATACGCATGTGAATCGGTCCGGAGCGGAACTTCAGTACGTCATCGGAACGGGTGTAGGTGGGAAACCAGAAGTGCCCTTCAATGTTCTCCCGGAAAGTTTCGAAGCGAGGAAAAATGTTCTCGCTATTTTTCGTAATAATATCGGGCACGGCTTTTCCGTCGCTTTTGACGATATTCAGGTCTTTGTCGTCGACCCAGATGCGCCCTTGAAAATAGCGCTGATTCTTCTCCATTTTCTTCGGAGCGACGTCAAAAACGTAAGTGCTTAGCTCGTCCAACTGTTCGCGACCGATGTATTTCACGTCATATTTCGGCAGATCCGTAGTGGTGAGGACGAACGGCTGAACATGCTCCACATCGTCCAGGTCCTGCTGTGAGAGGCTCATGCCGGCGCGCTCCAGAGTCGGAGGCGGTGCACTGGTGACCTTTTCATAGCGCTTACCGTCCGGAGTGAACAGAATGTCGCTGGTCATGCGATGCTCGCCCGCAACTTGGCCATCGCTGTCGATTACTTGCACGACGAAACTCTGGTTGTAGGTATAGTTGTCGCGTTCTTTCTTGAACTCCAGTTCACGTTCGCCAAATCTCTGGATGATCTGTTCGACCGGAATGGAGGGAGGCTCATGGGAGATGCTACCGGACTCGCTTTGGGGCTTCGCCGCGGGAGCGGGCGAGGCGGGTGGCGGTTGAGGCACGGGAGCGGCATGCGCGGTCTCCGAGGACGGAGGAGGAGGCAACGGTCCTTGCTGCTGCGCCGCGAGCGAGGAGATGAAGAGCGGAGCGGCCAGAATCAAGACGGCGCCGATTCGCTCGGGCAGCTTGCTGATCGGAAATACAAACTCATTGGCCATGCTGGTGGACTCCTTGCCTCTTAGAGGCTCTACGCATTGGACCGTGTGCGGCGGGTTCCGGGTTGCACGCCGGTGGGAACGCCGTACCAATTATGGCGCGTTCCTCGGAAGACTCCAAACGGTGTGGGCGCCCCGGCTCACAAAGATTTGAGGATTTCGATTTCGCCGCGGCGGCGGAGGACCTCGACGGCCACACCCTCGTCATGTCGATGAATCAGGAGGTCGACCGAGGCGTCGAGTAGCGTCAGATTTTCAATTCGCACGTGATCGAGATGCAGAGGAAGAACGGGATGATCAAAATGAATTTGCCGCTCGGGAGCGCGCAAGGTCATGCCGAGGCAGGCGCGCAGGAGCAAGAAGACCGCGCCGGCGGCCCAGGCTTGCGGAGCGCAGGCTACGGGATACAAGGTGGGACCGCTGGTGCCCGGCCGCTTGTGGAAGCCGCAAAACAGTTCGGGAAGGCGCTGGAGTTCAACGTCGCGGCTGACCTCGAACAAGGCATGAAGAATTTCGCAAGCTTGACGCTGAAAACCGTAGTGCGAAAAACCCAAGCCAATCAGAGCGTTGTCGTGGGGCCATATCGAGCCGTTGTGGTAGGACATGGGATTGTAGCGAGACTCACCGGACCCGACCGTGCGGATGCCCCAGCCGGAGAACAGCTGTTCGGTCATCAAAGAGGCGGCCAGAGTTTTGGCGCGCTCTTCCCTGGCAATTCTGCAGAGCAAAGCGTGGCCGGCATTGGAGGTGCGCACACGGCACTGCTTCTTTTCGCCGTCTAAAGCAAGCGCATAGGTTCCCAAGTCTTCACACCAGAAGGACTGGTCGAATTTCTCGCGTAACGCTTCGGCCTGGGCCTCGAGTCGCTCCGCAAATTCAGTCTCCTGAAACGCCCGAGCGATCAGCGCGGCAGAGAGTTTCGCGGCGTAGACGTAAGCCTGTACCTCGCATAACGCGATGGGAGGATCGGCGAGACGGCCGTCGGCATGGAAAATGGAATCGTGGGAATCTTTCCAGCCTTGCTGTACCAACCCTTTGGATGAGCGCTTCTCGTATTCGACAAAACCATCCTTGTCGAGATCGCCGTGGGTATCGATCCATGCAGTGGCCAGCTTGATGTTCGGCCAGACCGCTTTCAAGAAAGAGAGGTTGTGAGTACGAAGGAAGTAGGCGCCGGCGAGCATGACAAACAAAGGCGTGGAGTCGACGCTGCCGTAATAGCGCGCGAAAGGAACTTCACCCAGCACGGACATTTCGCCACGACGCATTTCATGAATAATCTTGCCGGGCTCGGCATCACGCTCTGGTTCTTCTTTAGTTGCTTGGGTCTCGGCTAGATATTTCAAGACGCTTTCAGCGATGCGCGGCGTCATCCACAGGCATTCGAGGGCGGTAATGATGCCGTCGCGTCCGAATACAGTATTGAACCACGGCACGCCCGCGTACGGGTAAGGGCCCTCTGGATTGCCGTCGATGAGCATGCGCAGGTCCGCGGAGGAGCGGGTCAACCAGGAGTTGAAGGAATCGCTGGAGGTGGTGATAACACATTCATCGATTCCGGTGCGGTCGAATTCCTGCTCCAGCTTGCGGAACGCGGAACTGTATGGATCCACGCTAACGGGTGCTGAATCTCGCTCACAGGTAATCGTGCAGGACACACATGCTTCCTGCTTGGGCTCGACAGTGAAATTGAAGACCGCCTCCTGCGTCGAAAGCGAGGCGGGCTGAGGCGAAAATTCGAGGCAAGTGCAGCGCAGAACATCGTCAAGGCCGCGGTAGGAGAGGGCCACGCGGCCGTTTTCGACCCGATCCGGGAGACGATCCCCCTTTTGGGAGCGTTTTGTACCGCGCACTTCAAAGATGTCCGCGAAGTCGGCTTCGAATTGCAGGAGCAGCGAGACTGTTACCGGCTGCAGGCCATAATTAAGCAGGCGGAAGTATTGATAACACGTGGCATCGCGCAAGAATTGCAAACGAAACAGGTGCACAGTTCCTCTGGGGAGTTCACCGTTGCCGTTGAGGTTGGTGTCCAAGTTGGTCAAGTCCACGGATAGAAATGCGTTGTCTTCGCGAATGGTTGAACCGAGCAGGAGGGGTTGCTTCTGATTCAGGCGAAGCGTGAGGCGGGACAAATATCGCGTTTCGGCGTGGAACAAACCAAAGCGCGAGGTGCCCAGCGGTTCGATATCTCCGTAGCGGTTGAAGACCGCGAAGGTATCGCCGTACTTGAGCACACGCGTACGATCGTCCGCCAGCGCTGAAGAAGCGCGGACGTAATATTCGTCTTCAAGGCGGACAATGTCCGTCAAAAGAAAACCGTCCTAGAGAGCAAGCAATGAGTCGATTTCGGCATCCGGGTCGGCGGGCACGGTTTCCCGAGCCCCGGATTTGGCTGCGACCACTGCCTTATAGAGCTTAACGTACTCGCCCGCCATTGTGGACGCGCTGAATCGTTTCATGAACTCGGCCCGGCATGCAGCGCGATCGAACGTAGCCGCCTGCCGCACGGCGTCGACCGCTTCGTCCATATTGTCCACAACAAAGCCGCTTACCCCGTTGGTGATGACTTCGGGCACCGAGCCGTGCCTGAAAGCGATAGTCGGAGTTCCGCAGGCCATCGACTCAATCATCGTCAGTCCGAAAGGCTCCGGCCAGTCAATGGGGAACAAATAGGCATACGCGTTCCCGAGGAATTCGCCCTTCTGCTGCTCGTTGATTTCACCGACAAACTCAACATTCGGAGCGGACAGCAGGTGTTTGATTTCGCGTTCGTAATAAGTGCGGTCGGCCGGGTCTATCTTGGCGGCAATTTTCAACGGCATGTTGAGTTTAGTGGCAATTTCGATGGCGCGATCCACGCGCTTCTCCGGTGAGATGCGACCCAGGAAGGCTAAGTAGTTCCCGTGGCCGTCGCCCAAGGGCAGGAAATCTGCCGGGAGCCCATGATAAACGTTGCCAATCCAATTCACCCACGGCAACGGGGTGCGTTGATTGAGCGAAATGGAGGTCAGGGGCATATTCTTGTACTTCCGGTATAGCGGGACGAGATCCGGCGAATCGAGACGGCCATGCAGCGTGCTGATATGGACGAGACCGGTGAGCTTGGACAAAGGGAAGTGCATGTAATCGACATGAAAATGAATGATGTCGAATTGGTGGGCGCGCTGTAAAACTTCCTCTAACATCACATAGTGGTGAGCAAGCTGATCCTGGCATTCGTGATGATTTAGGCGTAACGCTTGCGGGCAGCATGGGATCAGCCGAGCCGCCGTCTTGGAGTCACCGCTGGCGAATAGAGTGACATCGTGTCCGGCGTCGACGAGAGCCTCAGTCAAATTGGAGACCACGCGCTCTGTTCCACCGTAGAGTTTGGGGGGCACGCTCTCGTAAAGGGGTGCTACTTGGGCTATTTTCAATACGCCTCCTCGCCGTAGGGGATTCATAACACAGAGGATAAGCGCTTCTGAGGCTTTTTTGTATCAAGAGAACTCCCCAGTGGTGTTAGGGGAATTCAATTAGGTTCCCTGAGAAAACAGCGAAGTGCGTAGGGCACCAAACTGGAAATGAAGTGCTTTGATAAGAGGCGCACCGAAATCCACAGGATGTGGAAAACATGGAAGATTGATGCCTATCATTTATGTTAGAACGTGCTAGACTTTTGATTCGCGATCTTCGCCCCTTCACCCCTCGAGAAACAACGCTGAACCTCGGCGGGATCGCTCCAAGTCCCAAAAGGATGCCGCGATGAAAGCCCTATATCGCAAGGTACCCGCACTCGCGCCGTATTCTCCATCAGACAATGAGTACTGCGTTTGTCGCGTGCTGGAAGATTGCGCGCTGATCAAGATCGAATCGCTAGCTAGACTTCGCGCAGCAAAGACGTACATGCGCCGCGTTGCATTGCGCGCACCGGGTTCTTACGTTGTGTTCAGCACTCGCAGCAAGCGTGTGCTTGGAAAAATGGTCACTCGCACTGCGGCGTGAGTCGCAATCTGTCTAGCCAAACTTCCGGTGGGATATACGAATTCACTCGCGGTCTTAGGGCGTGATGGCGTCCCTGGCCTTGGGTTTAACTTGCACGGCCGCGATACTGGAGGCATCCCAACCTCCGCCAAGGGCCTTGACGAGGAGCACGCTGGAAACTAGCCGCTGCCCCTCAATGATCGCTAACTGCTGTTCATCGGCGAGCAGATTTTGCTGCGCGGTCACCACGTCCAGGTAACTGACCAAGCCGCCACTATAGCGGCTGGTTGAAATATCCAGGGTGCGTCGAGCGGAATTCACCGCTTCCTGCTGGCTTTGCTGCGCTTGGATCAAAACGGACAATCCGGTGATTTCGTCCTGCACTTCTTGAAATGCGCCGAGTACGGTTTGCCGGTAACTGGCGACATTGGCGTCATATCCGGCACGCGCAAACTGCACCTGGGCGCGCCGAGCGCCGCCCGTAAGAATGTCCTGAGCGACGTTCGCACCAAGGGCCCAAAACGCACTGCTCGCATTGGCGAGCTTCGCGATGTCTCCAGCTTGCCAGCCACCCTGACCAAAAAGAGACAGAGAAGGGTAGTAGGCGGCCTGGGCCACGCCGACCTGCGCGTTGGCTACGGCCATCTGCCGTTCGGCTTCCGCAATGTCTGGGCGGCGCTCGAGCAAATCCGACGGCAACCCCGCATCCAGCGCGGGCGGTTCTGCATTCAGCACGCGCGGCGCAAGGTGAAAATCCGGCGCCGGCTGCCCAACCAGGACAGCAATCGCATCTTCAAATTGCTTGCGTTGTTGCTGGAGCAGAATCGCTTGGGTACGTGTGGTGTTCAGCAGCGTTTCTTCTTCAGCAACGTCCAGACCGGAAGCGACGCCGCCGCTGTGCCGTGAATTCACCAGGTCCAGCCCTTTTTGCAGGGCTTCGACGGTCCGGGTCAGAATTTGCAGCTCGGAATCGAGTTCGCGGAGATTGAAATAGTCGCCGGCGAGTTGCGAAGTAACCAGCAGCCGGACATTCTCAACGTCGGCCGCGTTGGCTTGATAAGATGCCTCCGCGGCTTCGATGCTGCGCCGGCGCCGGCCAAACAAATCCACCTCATAACTTACCGTGAATGGCACCACAAAAGTGTTTTGAGTGACCGGCTGGAGAGTGATCGGGACGCCGTTAGTGGGGCGATTTCCGGATAGTCGCTGCCTATTGGCGCTGGGCGTCGTGCTCAGCGTAGGAAAGAGAGTGGCTACCTGAATCGCTGCGGTGGCGCGCGCCTGTTCCAGCCGTGCGATGGAAACCTTGAGAGTCTGATTGGCGGCGAGCGCTTGTGCCTCCAACTTATTCAGGTCTTCATCGTTGAATACGCTCCACCATTGGCCTTTGGGAACGGAGTCCTTCGGAGCACTTTCCCGCCAGGGCTCGGTCACATCCCATTTGGCAGCCGAGGGCGCGGAAGGGCGTTTGTAGTTTGGGCCGACGGAGCAACCCGCCCAGAAAATCGCAGCCGCCAGCAGGATCGCGATACGTGCGACTTCCGACTTGCGCACGCCCGTAGGGCAAGCGCGCCTGATCCTCCGCATTACTTCTTGTCTCCCTGCGCGGGCGTGCCGCTGGTGGTGGACGATGGATTCGTGGACGACGGGGGAGTTCCCTTGCCAGAAGCCCCGGGTCCAGGCTGCTGCGGTGGTTGTTTTACGTTGACCTGTACGCCCTCGTCCAGGGAGTCAGGAGGATTTACGACGATCCAATCGTCCGCGCGCAAACCCTGAAGCACTTCCAGGGCGGTGCCGTAGTCGCGGCCAATAGCCAATTGCTGCAAATGCGTCTTGTGATTGGCGTCGACAACCACCGCTCGCAGCCCTTCGGCGCGGAAGAGCAATGCGTTGACCGGTACCTGCAAGCGCGTTCCGGTGACTCCCACCAGCAAATGAACTTGCGCATATCCACCGGGCAGCAGCTGTCCGGTTTTGTTGGGGACGTCCACCTCGGTGTTAAGAGTCCGGCTGGCTAAATCAATGGCGTCCGCGGTGCGCGCGACTTTGCCCTGAAATTTTTCTCCAGGAAATTGCGTGAGTTCGAGATACGCGCCCAGCCCGGGGTGGACGGCGGCGGCGTACACTTCGGGGACGCTGACATAAGCGCGGATGGGATCGGTGGCTGCCAGAACGAATAGCTCTTGCGCGCTGCCGCCGTTCCCCGCATTGATCAGGTTGCCGATGTCAACGTTGCGCCGGGTGATAACGCCGCCAAACGGCGCATAGATGTGCTTGAACGATTCCAAATCCTCTAAGCGTCGAACATTGGCCTGTGCCGAAGCGACCGCCGCCTGCCGGGCGGCATAATCGCCGACCGCGTTATCGACTTCCTGCTTGGACACGCCGTCGGTCTTGATGAGCTCTTCGTAACGCGTGGCCGTGATGCGCGAAAGATTCTCGTTGGCCAGCGTGGTGCCGAGATCAGCGCGGGCCTGGGAAAGCTGCTGATCGACTTCCGGAGTCTCGATGTCAGCGAGAAGTTCGCCCTTTTGCACGTGGCTTCCGATGTCGTGATACCACTTTTTGAGATAGCCGGTGGTGCGTGCGTAGATCGGCGACTCCACGTAGGCCTGCAGTGTAGATGGCAGTACCAAATCTTCCTGCGAAGGCTCTACCGTTGGATGGACTACGGCCACGGTGGGCACGGCAAGCTTTTCCGTCTCCTTGGCGAGAGCGTTGTATTGCTCGCGGCGCTGTAGCAGTGTGAAAATCCCCACAATCACCAGCACCAGGGCGATGCCAATCAGGAACAGAAAGAGCCGGCTCTTTCTCGCGGTTTCGGGGCGCCCGCCTTCTTGTGCGACCTGCGTGTTACCTTCCGTCGTCATTCTTTGCTCCGACTTCCTTCGTAAGACCTTGCGTCACGCTGCCGCCGGTTCCGGCGTTGAGCCATGCATCCTGCGCCGCTCGCGCCGCCCGTGGATAATAGAAAAGACGCACGGGACGAAAAAAAGCGTGGCAAAAGTGGCAAATAACAAGCCACCGATTACGGCCCGGCCGAGCGGGGCATTCTGTTCGCCTCCCTCGCCAAGTCCGATGGCCATGGGCACCATGCCGATGATCATCGCCAACGCGGTCATGATTACCGGGCGCATGCGTACGAACCCGGCCTCGAGGGCTGCGTCCAGGGCATTCTTGCCTTCCGCCATCTGCTCGCGGGCGAAGGACACCATCAAGATACTATTCGATGTCGCCACGCCCACGCTCATGATCGCGCCGGTCAACGATGGTACGTTCAAAGTGGTGTGCGTCACCAGCAACATCCAGCATATACCGGCGAGAGCACCCGGCAGCGCGGTAATGATAATAAAGGGATCCAGCCAGGACTGAAAATTCACTACGATCAGCAGGTACACCAGGACGATGGCGCCTACGAGTCCGAAGCCAAGTCCGGTAAAGGAACTCTTCATCGTCTGTACTTGCCCACGGATGACCATGTGGCTGCCGCGCGGAAGTTCTTTCTCGAGCCCTTGTACGCGCTTTGCAACTTCGTCAGAAACCCCACCGAGATCGCGGCCATCTACCGCGGCGTACACGTTGATCATGGGCTGCACATTGAGGTGTGAGATGGTTGCAGGCCTGGCGGTTGTGGTCGAGCGCGCCAGATTGCCAAGAATCTGCGGCATGACTCCCGCCTGGGTCCCGGTCACCGGAATATTCTGCAGCGCTTGGAAGGAATCGACCCGATATTGCGGCGTCTGGACGGCAACGTTGTAACTCACCCCGTTTTTGGGGTCGAGCCAAAATGCCGGCGCGGTCTGGAAACTGGAACTGAGGGACACCAGCAGGTTTTGCGCGACGTCCCGGGCCTGCAGCCCGACGGTCTGTGCGCGGGTACGATCGATGTCCATGTGCAAGGTTGGGCCATCGAAAGCCTGCTGGACGTGGACGTCCACCGCGCCGGGAATATGGCGAATTTCGTTGGCCAATTTTTCGCCAATCAGGAAGTTGCCCTGTTGATTGTTGCCGATGATGGCCACGTCAATAGGCGCGGGAGTTCCGAAGTTTAGGATCTGCGTGACAATGTCCGCGGGTTGAAAGAAAAACTGCACCCCGGGGAACGTTCGGGGGAATTTCTCGCGCAGTGCCTCGATGTACGCACTGGTCGGCTTCCCCCGTACTTCTTTCAATTGGACCAGAATCTCGCCGTCCGACGTTCCAAACGTACCGGAGTTGCTATAGCTGAGGTTGATGCCGCTGTAAGGCACGCCCAGGTTGTCCAGGATCGTCTGCAGTTCCTCTTTGGGAATCGTTTCGCGGATTACTTCATCGATCTGATCGGCGAGCCGGGCAGTTTCCTCGATACGCAGGCCGGTGCGGGCGCGAAAGTGCAGTCGAATCTGTCCGGCGTCAACCTTCGGAAAAAAGTCGCGACCCAGCACAAAAAGCAAGCCCGCGGAGAGGACGCAGAATCCAAGGAAACATGCGGCGAAAAGAGTGGAACGGGCCAGCGCGGCGCTCAAGGCATGCCGATATCCTTCGCGGAAGCGCTCAAAGTAATGCTCGAACCGCTGCTGGTATCGGCGGAAAAAACCTTGCTTTTCCCCTTTGTGTTCTTCCGCATGGTATTCGTCTTCAGCAGAAAGCAGGTACATGGCTAAGGTTGGCACAATCGTGCGCGACCACATGTACGATGCCAACATCGCGAAAGAGACGGCTTCGGCCAAAGGAACGAACAGGAATCGCGCCACCCCGGAGAGGAAAAACATAGGGATAAACACAATGCAGATGCATAGCGTGGAAACGAAGGCGGGTACGGCGATCTGTTGCGCGCCGTCCAGAATGGCCTGCACCGTCTCCTTACCCATCGCAAGGTTACGATTGATGTTTTCGATCTCGACAGTGGCGTCGTCCACAAGAATTCCGACCGCCAGTGCCAGTCCGCCGAGGGTCATGATATTGATCGTTTCGTGGAGCGCACTGAGCAGCAGGATGCTGACCAGGATCGAAAGCGGAATGGAGATGGCGATGATCAGCGTGCTTTTCCAATTGCCCAGGAAGAGCAAGATCATGGTGGCCGTCAAGCAGGCCGCAATCAAGGCCTCGCGCAGCACGCCCTGAATGGAAGCACGTACGAAAAGCGACTGGTCAAACAGCATGTTTACGTGGAGGCTTTCCGGAAGAGAGCCCATGTAGTTCTGAATGGTCTCTTTTACTCGTTCCACGATATCCAGCGTGGAGGCGCCGCCGGTTTTGTAAACCGCCATTAGCACACCGCGTTGTCCGTTCGCGCGCACGATGTTGGTCTGCGGAGAAAACCCGTCGCGCACGTGGGCAACGTCGCGCATGTAAATCGTCGCGCCATTGACTGTTTTAACCGGCAGGTCGTTCAATTCCTGGATCGTTTGCGGGCTGCCGTTCATCTCCACGTTGTATTCGAGAGTGCCAAACTTGGCGGTTCCGGTGGGCAAAATCAGGTTCTGTGCATTGACCGCATTCACAATGTCCACCGGTGATAGCCCTTTGGACTGCAACGCCTCGGAATTCAGGTCCACGCTGACCAGCCGTTGTTTCCCGCCATACGGAAACGGCAGGGCCGCCCCCTGTACAGTAGCGAGCTGGGTGCGAATGAAATTGTTTCCGAAATCGAAGATGGCCTGCTCGCTCAGACTGTCGCTGGTCAAACCGATCTGGATAACCGGGACCGTCGATGCGGAATAGATAGCCACCAGCGGAGGTGTTGTGCCCGGCGGCAGGGTTCGCAAAATCGTTTGCACGATGGCGGTGGTCTGAGCCAGCGCAGTCTGAACATTGGCGGTGGGTTGAAAATAAATCTTGACCACCGAGATGCCATTAAGCGATTGCGATTCGATATGCTCGACATCGTTCACCAAGGTGGTCACCGCGCGCTCGGAGTTGGAGGTGATACGCTGCTCCATTTCCTGCGGCTCCAGTCCGGTGTAGTTCCAGACCAGGCTGATTACCGGGATGTTGATGTCCGGGAAGATGTCTGTCGGAGTGCGCAGCAAAACAACGGGCGTCAGCAAAATCACGACAAGCGCCATCACGACAAATGTGTACGGTCTCGATAGCGCTAAGCGAACAATCCACATACTATTCAGCTTCCCTGTTGGGCGAGTTCCTGAGCTCCGCCGCTGGCGGCTACGCATGCTTCGAGGAATCTAATCGCTTTTTCTTAGATTCGCCGCGGCACTGATTTGGGTACGCGTGAGAACCCCATCTTGGGGGGGCGGCCACGCGCTGGCACCAACAAGTCTAGTCGGGTAAAAGGTTTAGAGACAAGCTCCAATACCCTAGGTAATGCATGCGGATAGGATGCGGAGGTTCGCTTCTTTGTTACTTGAGATGGGCGCGCCAGCGCATCAGGAGACGCAGACTCTAAGAGGCAAGCCGTTTGGGGCAGGCTTTATTCGCGGAAAACGAAATTGAGCCGCAAACCGCAAACCTCAATGGTGTCACCGTTGTTTAGTCGCACCGGCCCTTGTATGGGCTTGGAGTTGACGAGAGGTGTTTTGTCGCCGGGGCCAATGTAGTAGCCGTCGTCGCGCTGATTAATTTGCGCTGCGACTTCCGGCTTGAACCAGCCCTTCAGACGCACCGTGGCCATCTTCGATTTGCCGATCACGGCCAGCTTGCTGGTGATCACATATTCTTTCTGGTCGGAATTGCCTGCCAGCACGACCAGCGTGGGCATCTTCAAGCGGCCGGCGAATTGCGATCGCTCTCCCATGGCCGCGGCTTGCTGCAGCATTTCGCGGCGCTGCTTGGTGTCCAGCACCATGGTCTCGTTGATCGCCGATACGGCCGGCTTGCGCTTCACGTCCACGGATACGGGCACATCTCCACTGGCGTCTACTTTAATATGGTGCTTGCCGATCCAAATGGAATCGCCATCGTGGAGGGTGGCGCGCTCGACGCGCAGATCATTGACGAACGTGCCGTTGAGGCTGTCCAGGTCTTCGACCACCAACCGCCCCGCTTCGAAAAACACGCGGGCGTGGTGGCTGGAGACGGCTGGGTTATCGACCGGCAAATCGTTGTCCGGAGAACGCCCGATGCCTATGGCGCGGCTTCCGACAGGCACTTCCTTTACCAACCTCTTTTCAAACATCAGGGTAAGCTTCGCCATACTTACTTTCCTCCCGCGGTCCCGTTTCCGGCCGCATGTCTCCGCGCCCCCCGGCGCAGCCACGAAAACCAACCTTTGGACTCCGCTCCAATGCGCACCACGATCACGGTGATATTGTCGGAGCCGCCGCGATCATTGGCCAAGTCCACCAGCTTCTGCGCCGCTTTGTTGGCATCCGGCTCGGACTGGAGCGTCCCTGCGATTTCCGGTTCGATGACCATGCGCGTCAGTCCGTCTGAACAAAGCAACAAAATATCTCTCGCGATCACCATGTACTCGTCGGCATCCACTTCCACGTCCGCTTGCGAGCCGAGGGCCCGCAAGAGCACGCTCTGCATCTGGCTCTCTTCGGCTTCCGCCGCGGTCAAGATACCGTGCCGCACTTGCTCGGCCACCAGCGAATGGTCACTGGTGAGCTGCTGCAGCGTGCCGCTGCGCAGCAAGTAGGCGCGACTGTCGCCTACATGGGCGACACTCAGCTTCGCGCCACTAATCCATGCCGCGGTTAATGTCGCCCCCATGCCATGCTGTTCGGTATGCTCCTGCGCCGACGCGAAAATTTTTTTGTTGGCTAGATGGGCCGCGCTGTTCAATCGCCGAGTTTCCGCGCTCCACGTAGCTTGCTGCTCGCCATAGAGTGTCACCGCCGGATTGTCGAGTGCTTCGAGGCAGTGCTTCACAACCGTCTCCACGGCTAACGTGCTGGCCACTTCTCCGTGCGCCTCGCCGCCCATCCCGTCGGACAACACAAACAGGTGCAAGGGGGCCACAATGCGAAAACAGTCCTCATTGTTGGTGCGTACGCGACCCACGTCGGTCACGCCGCCGCTCACGATCTGCACAGAGACTCCCTGGCCACAGCGGACACACCCGGCCCGCACGTGCCGACAGCAACCCCGTTCCCACGCTACCAGATGCGCACCTACGCGTACGCCGATGAACCCTACTAATTACTCGCTTTTTGGCCACATTCGCCGGTCGTCACCTCTACGTGCGCCGACCATTTTGAAGGGCACCTTGTCGGTGCGCCTCGCCGCTTTTCGTCTACAATTCCATAATGCTCTTGCGCCCTGCATTGTCTGCATCCCTGCTTTTGTCTGCCTATTTGGCGATATCTTCATTGCCCGTGTCCGGCCAGCAGGCGCCGCCCGCCTCCGCGGCGCACACGTTGTTGCTGCCCAAGCGCATAGTTGCCAACGAAACCGCAACACTGGCGGTTTTGGACGCAACCGGCCGCCTCACCCCGGGCGTCACCGTGAACTTCTCAAATGGCGACCATATCGTTACCAACGCGACCGGCCGCGCCTTGTTTGTCGCTCCATCGAATCCCGGCGTGATCTATGGCATTATTCCCTCGCATTCAGCTCGCGTTTACACAACTATCCTGACGCCCGCCGAGGGCGCTTCTGCAGTGCCGGCTTCGACCGCGCCCGCCTTTGTCTCGCTGGCTGATCGTTTTGAGCTTGCCGGCGCAACCTTCTGCGGCCAAGCAGACGCAAACATCGTGCGCGTCGCCGGCAAACCCGTGCTTGTTCTGGCATCTTCCCCTGTGGCCTTGATCGCCCTTCCTCCGTCGGACCTCGAGCCGGGAACTCGCGAAATAAATGTTTCCTGCGCCAAGCACTCTGGGTCACGTTTCTCCATCACCTTCCTGGACTTGTCGCTGGAGGCGGACTCTTCTCCCCTCGCCCCTGGGGAGCACCGTACGATAACCGTGAACGTTCGCGGCACCAGGGCCAAGGTCCCTCTCGAAGCGCGCAATCTTTCGCCCAAGGTCGCTGAGCTTGCCGGCGGCAATCCGGCAAGAGCGTCCAGCGGTGGCGGGTCGGAGAATGCTGCGCATTTTGAACTTATCGGCAGGGCGCGCGGCAACTTCGCGGTTTCCGTGCGCTTGCTGCCCGCACCTCCCCAGCACCGCTAGCGCAAGCTTGGGTAGACTCTTTCTGGAAACACTTAGGTCAACTGGCCCGTCTAGACGATAAGGCGAAATACGCGCCGCCTTCGTTCCATAGCGCACCGCGGGAGATCTCAACCATGCATACCCTTTGGCAAGACATTCGTTACGCCATTCGCATGCTCACCAAGAATCCGGCGTTCAGCTTGGTGGCCATTCTCTCTCTGGCCTTGGGAATCGGCGCGAATACCACGATCTTCACAGTGGTCAATGCCATTCTGCTGAATCCCTTGCCTGTGAAGGATGTCTCGCGGGTGATGGAAGTGGACACCGTCGACAGCAAAACGCGCGTGACCGCGGCCAACTTCGAAAAGCTCGGCATGTCTTACCCGAATTTTCAGGATTACGCCCGCCAGACTCAGCTTTTCTCCGCCATGACCGGCCTCGTCGGTCCTCTTCCTTTGACTTGGAGCGGCGGCGCTGAACCCCGCCAGCTGCAGGCACAGATGGTCAGCGCCAGCTATTTCGATCTCCTCGGCTTGCGCCCCGCGGCCGGACGCTTCTTCCTGCCTGACGAAGACACCAAACCCGGCGGAAACAATGTCGCAGTTCTCAGCTACAGCCTGTGGACCAACAAATTCGGCGCTAGTCCAAACACCATCGGCCAAATTCTCACCCTCAACGCCACGCCGTACACGGTAATCGGCGTCGCGCCACGCGGATTTAAGGGCACCTTCACCTTCAACAACGCCGAAGAGATCTGGGTTCCCATCAGCATGTACCCGCAAGTGCTGGCGGGATTTTTTAAAGACAATTTCAATGATCGCCGCTTCCTGGCCATGACCGCAGCTTATGGCCGCTTGAGAGATGGGGTCACAATGGCGGCGGCCGAAGCCTCGCTCAAGACGGTTGCCGCCGGCTTGGAAAGTGCCTTCCCGAAGGAAAACGCCGGCCGCAGTGTAGCGCTCACGCCGCTCGCCGAAGCCGCCGTGGGCGTCAACAATCGCAGCCAGATCACGCTCGCAGGCGGGTTGATGATGGGGATCGTTGGGCTTGTTCTGCTGATTGCCTGCGTCAATCTTGCCAATCTTCTTCTCGCCCAAGCCGCTGGCCGCGAAAAGGAAATCGGCGTGCGAGCCGCCATGGGCGCCAGCCGTGGCCGGGTGATTCAACAACTACTCACCGAAAGCATGGTGCTCGCCTTTCTTTCCGCTCTGGCCGGTTTAGCTATCGCTTACGCCGGGCGCACGATTTTATGGTCCTTCCGTCCTCCGTTTATCCGTGATAGCGATCTTGATCTTGGATTCGATTCTCACGTCTTGCTGTTTACGTTGAGCGTTGCGCTTCTGACCGCCGTACTGATCGGTGTGGTTCCCGCATTCAAGGCGGCGCGCCCCAATCTGATCGAAGTTCTAAAGGTGGGCGGCCGCGGCAACACGGTCGGATGGGCCAGCAGCCCGTTCCGCAGCATGCTGGTGGTCACCGAGATTGCCCTTGCTCTCGTCGCGCTCATCGGCGCCGGACTCTTCATTCGCAGCATGCAAAACGCCCAGCGCATCGATCCCGGCTTCGAATCATCGAGTCTTTTCCTGTTCAACTTTGATCTCGGTGCTTTGCACTACGATGAAGGACGTGGCCAGCAATTTTTCCGGGCCGCCATCGAGCGCGCCCAAGCTGCTCCCGGCGTCGAATCCGCCACCATTGCCGATGCTCCGCCATTGATCGGAGGATTTGCGCGCACCATTTTCCCCGAGGGCCAGGATGAAGCTTCCGGATATCGCGGAACTCTGACCACCATCAACGACATCGCTCCGAATTTTTTCGAAACGCTTCGCATCCCGCTGGTTGGCGGCCGCGAATTTACCGATAATGATCGCGCGACTACCAAGCCCGTCGCCATTGCCAGCGAAGCTATGGCCAAACATTTCTGGCCCAACGAAAATGCCGTTGGCAAGCGCTTCCACTTTTTTGGCGATCCTACCTTGCGCGAGATCGTCGGCGTGGTTCGCAACACGGTCGTAAATAATATCGGTGAAGAGCCGCAGCCGCTTGCCTATTTGCCCCTCGCGCAGAACTATTCCCCCGCAGTAACCATGGAAGTGCGCACCAGGGGACGGCCAGAGGGCGTGATCTCCGGCGTGCGTGGCCAGGTACAATCGCTCGACTCGAACGTTGCGCTCACCAATTTCCTGACGGTCACGGAGTTAATAGGCCAAGGTCTCTGGGCGCCGCGCATGGGCGCCGCGCTGCTCGCCGTCTTTGGTGGACTCGCGCTGCTGCTCGCGATTATTGGCGTCTACGGCGTCTTGTCCTATTCGGTCAACCAGCAAACCCGCGAAATCGGCATTCGCATGGCCATGGGCGCGCAAACTGGTCGCGTGCTCGGCCTGGTAGTTGGCCAAGGCATGCGCCTCGCCGCCGCCGGCCTAATTCTTGGGTTAATCGTCGCCTTCGCCGCGATGCGCGTTATGTCCAGCCTGCTCTTCGGGGTGAGCGCCCACGATCCCATCACCTTCGTAGGCGTTTCTCTTGTCCTTGCGGTGGCCGCCGTGCTCGCGTGCTACATTCCCGCGCGCCGCGCCACCAAAGTCGATCCCATCATCGCCTTGAGGTACGAATAGCTCCGCAATCTATAAATTGTCGAGAAAAAACTGCGTTACTCGGTTGAACAACACCTTGCGCGCGTCCGGATCACTGGCGCCGTGCCCGCGCCCGGGAAACGGCATGACCTCCGCATACTTCCCGTGCGCAATCAATTCGTTAATCAACGACAGCGTGTTGGCAAAATGTACGTTGTCGTCTCCTGTCCCGTGCGCTATCAGCAGCTTGCCTTTCAAATTCTCAGCCCGATCGATTGCGGAAGACGCCCGATAGCCCTTTTCGTTTTCTGGCAGCAGTCCCAAATAGCGTTCCGTATAAATCGAATCGTAGAAATGCCAGTCGGTCACTGGCCCACCCGCGAATCCCGCTTTGAACGGTGCGCCCACCGAAAACATCGCATGCAGCGTCATGTGCCCGCCGTAACTCCATCCCCAGATTCCAATTCGCTCCCCGTCCACGTAAGGCAGCGATTTCAGGTAAGCCACTCCCTCGCGCTGGTCCGAAAGCTCAACGGCTCCCAGGTTATAGTGAATGGGCTCCTCAAAAACGTGCCCGCGTCCAGCCGAGCCGCGATTATCCAGTGAGAAAATGATGTATCCCTTTTGTGCCATCGACTCGTTCCACAGCGCTGTGTTGCCTCCCCACGCGTTCAAGACCACTTGCGCATGCGGCCCCCCATACGTAAACACCAGCACCGGATATTTTTTCGATGCATCGAAATCGGGCGGCTTGATCATCACTGCATTCAACGCCACTCCGTCGTGCGCTTTCACCGACAGAAATTGCGGCGTGGGAACATGATAGTCCGCAAGCTCCGCGACCTTGTTCTCGTTGATGACCCGCAGCAGAGATCCATCTGCCCGCGCCACGTCCTGCCGCGGCGGCGTGATCACATCCGAGTAGGTGTCCACAAATGCCGAGGCATCCGGCGCCATGTTCGCGCCATGCGTGCCGTTGTGAATGGTGATGCGGCTGATCGCCGAGCCATCGAGCGATACGCGATACAGGTGTCTCTCCAGGGGCGATTTCGCCGTGCCCGTGAAATAGACCAGCCCTTTCGCTTCATCCACCGCATCTACAGCGGAAACTTCCCATTCCCCCTTGGTGATTTGTGCAAGCTGCTTGCCTTCCAAATCGTAGAGATACAGATGGCGGTACCCGCTGCGCTCGCTCGACCACAGAAACCGTTTGCCATCCTTCAGGAAATGCAAATCATTGCTGACGTTGATCCAATATTGGTCCGTCTCATTCAACGCCGTTCGTGCCTCGCCCGTCGCCGCATCGCAGATCAGCAAATCCAAAACCGTTTGCGGCCGGTTCAACCGCTGAATCGCCACATGTTTGGAGTCCGTGAGCCAATTCACCCGCGCCATGTAGACGTCAGTGTTCTCCCCGGTGTCCATCGCGTGCGCCTCGCCGCCGCTAACCGGCGCAACGAACGCACGCACGACGGGATTGCTTCCTCCCGCCGGAGGATAGCGCTCCTCCTCCGCCTCGCCGGTCGGCGACGAAAAGTCCACCAGCGGGTATTTTGCCACTTTGCTCTCATCCATCTGCAGGTAAGCGATCGCGGAAGAATCGGGCGCCCACCAATACGCAGTGGTGATCTCCAGCTCCTCCGGATAAACCCAATCCAGCTCGCCTTTGCGCACTTCCTCGGTGCCGCCTTCCGTAAACGCGCGCTCTTTCCCATCCGCCACGCTAACCAGCCATAAATTATGGCTGCGCACGAAACTCACGTACTTGCCGTCCGGCGAAATCTTCGGGTCGGCGATCCCTTCCTTACCCGAAACGAGCGTGCGCGCGCTCTGCGTCTTCAGGTCAAACCAGGCCAGCGAAGTCGCCCCCCGAAAAAGCAGCGCCCCTCCCCCCGGCGCCCATTGATATTCCGCTGGCGCACGCCGGCTCAGCCCGGTCGCCTGCGTAGTTTGTTCTGCGTCCGCGGGCAGAACCGATTCCAGCTTCTCCGCCGAAACAATCACGCGTCGTTGTCCGGAGGCCACGTCCACCGACCACAGCTCCGTCCTCCCCGCCTTTCCCGTTGCATTGCTCTCAAAAAAACTGATTTGCCTCGAGTCCGGCGTCCACGCAATCCCCCGCGTCAGCCGCCCATTCAAGCTCGGCTCGCTATAAATCCGATCGACGGTAAGAGATTTGCTCGGAGTACTCGCAGGTGCGGGCGTCGCATTCTGTTGTGCGCGGGAATCCACCGCGCCCGTTGCGCACACCAAAAATAAGACTGAGCGAACGAAAACACACGTGTCTGCCGACCGCCGCATGAGCCCTCCTCAGAACTCTTCCTAGTCTAGCTTGCCTCCGCGCGATGAGTGTATGGCGCAGCGAACGACAAAGATTTCACTTGAGAGTCCGGCTCGCGATAAGCCAGTTTACTCGGGAGGTGAAAATCAACAGACTGAAACGAATTATTTGGCCCGAACCAAGTAGAAAACCATCAAGCCAGCCAACACCGCCACGGTGAATCCAGCAAGAGCAAACCAAGGTTGCCAGCCCTCACTCTTCCCCGATACCAAAACCTCATCTTGGGTAGAGACAAAACCTAAGAGCGCCTTCTTATAGGACTTCCAGAGCAGAAAATAGGGGACACCCACGACAAGGGAATAGATTCCCAAGGAAATGCCGACAGTCCTAAGTAAATGCGCAGCGGGATGGCCGAATGCCTGGATATTGACGAGAAAGCTCAACCACGCATTCGCTACCTGCATCCCTAGTAAGAGAATCGAAAAATGCGCAAAATAAAACATCTTTAGAAAAGACCTGATTTTTAGTTCCTCGGATTCAGACTTGATAACGTAACCCCGATGGCAACGATCGCCGGTAAAAACGACTACCCGGCCCGCCTCTTCATCTCTAAAAGACTTACCTACGAAGGAGTCAAGAAGACTCATGTGGATGTTCTCCTTGGGCTGATTCCCCAAACTCTGGTTGTCTCCACATTAACATCTAAAAATAGGCCGCACCCGCCTGGAAGTAGAGTTGTGATGGCCAAGTTAATGTCGCTCGGCGCCACATAACTTCCTGGCGCACCGCGGCTAACGCCCAAGGGAACAACGAGCATTGCCAACTTTGGACGCTCGGGGACCCCGCATTTGAACTAGAGCCCATGCAAGGGCGCAGCGTGCTGCGCCCCAATCGCCTGGCCTTCGCCTGGAAGCTTTCGCCCCTCTAGCCAGGCGGCCAGCGAAAGGCGCGTCCACCGAGCAGATGCAAATGCAGATGAAAGACCGATTGCCCCGCACCTTCTCCATTATTTAGCACGGTGCGGTAGCCCTTGAGCAGATTTAGTTTGCGCGCCAATTGTGCGGCGACAAGTTGCAGCTTGCCGAGCACCGCTTGATCCTCGGTCCCGGCTTCATTCAACGAAGCAAAATGTTTTCGCGGACAAATCAGAATGTGCGTTGGCGCTTGCGGCCCGATGTCTTCAAATGCGAATACCTCGCCGTCTTCATAGACGATTGTCGAGGGGATCTTTTTCTCAGCGATCTTGCAAAACAAGCAGTCAGCGCTCATTGATTCCTCCCGCACCCGCGCCATTATCCAGACGCACCACCATGGGCTTAAACCCCTCGCGGTTGCGTAGCTTCTCCCCAAACTGCTGCGCGGCATCTTCTCCGGGCACTTTGCCCACCCTAACGCGATAGAACAATCCATCCGGTGAATCGTACGGCTGAATAAAAATGGGCGAATACGAAGCAGTCAGCCGCTCGCGCAGCCGCTCCGCATTGCCGCGTTCGCGAAACGCCCCGATCTGCACCGTAAAGAATCCTGAGCCAGGATCGATTCCAGCCGACACGATTTCCAGCCGCACCGGCACGACTCCCACCCCGACGGAATCAATTTCGCGCGCCGCCGCCATCGACAAATCAATAATCCGGTTGTCCACAAATGGTCCGCGATCCGTGATGCGCACCACGGTGGTCTTGCCGTTGCTCAAATTCGTCACGCGTACCACCGTGTCAAACGGCAGGGTGCGATGCGCCGCCGTCAATTTATTCATGTCGTAGACTTCTCCATTCGAGGCCCGCCGCCCGTGAAACGGCACTCCGTACCACGAAGCAATCCCTTCTTCCGTGTAAGCAGACAGAGCAGGATTAGGTGTCGCCGCCGCGCCGCCGCGCTTCGGAGCCGCCGTGGAAACGGAAGCTGGCGCGCCTGCCGGAGGTGCGCTGGCACCTTCCCGCCTCGTCTCTTCCGTATTGTCGCCAGTCTCCGCGGTCACCGGCTGCGTTGACTCAGGGCGATCCCCAGCGCTCCGCCGCGAAGCGCAGCCAAAAAGAAAATAAACGCAAAGCACGCACAAGGCGCGGGTCATTAGGAAACGTCCACGATAAGGAAAGAAAGGCCCACCGTCGCGAGCAGGAGCACGGCCTTCAGGCTGTACTCTGTGGATGGGATTGGCGCTATGAGTCACGACTGCGGGTTTGGTGGCGGCGAATTCGGCGGTGGGTTGCGGCGAGCAGCCGTGCGCGCTTCCAGTTTGCTGGCCGCCTCGCTGAGTTTCTCGGAAACTTCGCGCAAAAACGCCGCGCCGCGCCGTTCCGTTTCCGGCGCGACTTCTTGCTCGATGTAACGGCGCAGCCGCGTCAACTCTTCATCAATACGTTTGCCAAACTCTTCGAATTTGTCCATGGTCGTGTTCGCCGGACCGGGCGGGGCGATTTCGGTATTATAGGAACGCTTCGCGAGTGCCGCAAGGAGGAGTGTTGGCCCTTCCCTATCAATGGCAGTACCGGCTCGACCGCTGGAAAGCCGTGGTGCAGGGATTTTTCGGAGGCGGCGGCAACCAGCAGCCTCGTCCTAAACTTTGTCCTAACTGTGGCTCGCTGGTAGGAATCAATGCCACCCGCTGCCACAATTGCGGCACCAATCTGAGGTTTTCCATGGCTGCGGTGAATCGCAGCTTGTCCGGAGTCTTTTCCGGACCCGCTCCCATAACCACCGCGCTTCTAGTCGCCAATCTACTCATGTTCGGAGTCGAGTGGATGGCCGCTGTGGCTCAAGGGGGAGGCGGGGGGCTCAGCATTTTGTGGAGCATGGGCGGCGAAGCCTCCTACCGCCTGGGCATGAGCGCACCGTACGGAATCTACGTTCAGCACCAGTGGTTTCGGCTGATCACGGCGATGTTCTTGCATGGCGGGCTGATCCACATCGGCTTCAACATGATGTCGCTGATGCAGTTGGGCCCTGCACTCGAAGAACTCTACGGATCTGCACGCTATTTTTTTCTGTACATTGTGACCGGTGCGTTTGGATTTCTTGCTAGCTCCTTCATCGGCCACTACTCATTGGGTGCCAGCGGAGGTTTGCTCGGATTGGTCGGAGCCATGCTGGCCATCACCACCAAGCGCGGCGGCTCGTACATGCGAGAGCTACGTTCTCGCCTGATCAGCTCCGTTGTGATTCTGTTTGTGCTGGGATTTATGGGTATGGGAATCGACAACTGGGCGCACGGTGCAGGCTTGGCCGCGGGCTTCGTGCTCGGTAAAATTTTTGCGGATCGCCAGCCCATGGACGTGCGCGAGAAGCAGATCGCAAATGCGCTCGGCTGGCTTGCCGGACTCGCCGTGATCGCCAGTTTCGCGTTCATGATCTTGCACTATCGCGATCCGCTGCCCGGTCAGGGTTAGCCGCTCGGTTGCGCCGGCGAGCTCAAGCGCCGCGCGATCGAAAAAGAATAGTGGAAAGCCGAGACGGTCGCGAGCGCAGTCACCGCATAAATCAAGAATTCGTTGATTCGCGAAAGCGGAAAATTTGGGTACGCCGCCGATAGCACGATCGTGAAAACCAAGCCAATCTGAAACATCGTCGTAGCCTTCCCCAGAATGCTGGGGGGAAACGGCCGGTAGCCAAAAATCAGAATGATCACCACCGCCACCACCAGGATCAGGATGTCGCGGCTCAGCACGATAATTGTGAGCCACCACGCAATTTCTTTCTTCATGGCCAGAATCACAAACGACGAGGAAAGCAGCAGTTTGTCCGCAATCGGATCGAGGTACGCGCCGAGAGAGGAGCGCTGATTCAGTTTGCGCGCCAGCAGCCCGTCGATGGCGTCGCTGAGCCCTGCAACGACCAGCACTGCAAGCGCCCAGCGATAATGTTCGTAGGAAATTAGAATCAGAAAAAGTGGCAGGAAGCCGAGACGCAACAGTGTGATTTGATTGGGAACCGTCCAGATGCGGCCGCGCATTGCGATTCAGGATAACGCAGTTCAGGCGAACTGCGCGAGGTAGTCAATCAGCCGGCGGCCGATTTTGCGCGCGAAAAGTTCGTCCATGGAGGGGATGGAGCCGGTAGGCTCGTCGAGCGTGATGCGCTCGACTCGGGTCATCGGAAAGAAAAGCGTGGGGACGCCGACACGTTCGCCGTCCGGTTCATTGAGCTGGCGGATGAAATGATCGAAGGAGTTCAGATCAATGCCACGCATAGTGACTCCGGCGGTGCTGACGGCCAGGAGCTCACCCCAGATTTTTTCCTTGGGGGTGTGCAAGCTCACCACGACGATGGAATGCGGATCCATGAATGACTTCGGCACCTCTCTTCAGCTTAACAAAGAACTATTTCCGTCCTGGATCCGGGTTCCTGGCTGACAACGCATTCGTAAAAACACGGCCTGAAGGCTGTGCGACTGTTGGCCCCTTCATTTGGCGTGTTCGTAGGCTTGGTTCAGCCACCATAAGGCTTCGCGGAAATCAGCTTCGGAATTCAACGTGAACGACAGCCATTTTGCGCTAGGAACAGAGTTTTCGGTGTCGATGCGTTGTTCCTTTCTAGCCTGCTCCAATAGTTCGAGCGGCATCGGTTCGACTCGGAATATAAACGAATTCGGATTTTTGATGGTGCGGGTCACCGGCAGAGCGGCAAAGATTTTTTTTCCGCGATAGTAGCCGCGCAGCCCGAACATCGGACGCGTGCTGACTTTGGGCCAGGTCAGTAATTCGTTGCCGAGCATAGCGGCGAGTTGTTTGGTTTCTTCGCTGGCGCGAAGCATTCTCGGGCGTGGGCGATTTGCTTTTTTTGTTTTCATTGCGTTTACGGCGCCTTCCAAATCTACGCCTGAGTTGCCTTGTGTACGTAAGAGCGGCGGCCTTTCGAGGCTCAGGGTAAGCGAGACCGCCACACTCCAAATTACGTCGGCATCGGACGAAGGCCGTTTGACGGAAGCAAGAGCTTCGGTCCGGTCAGGGATTGCACTTGTTGCAACGTAGCGTCAGGAGCCAGCTCACGAAGCAGCAGGCCCTCAGGAGTTACGTCGATCAGGGCTAGTTCGGTGACGATGTGGTCTACGACTTCGACTCCGGTTAGCGGGAGCGTGCATTTTTTCAGGATTTTGGGTTGATTGTCGCGGGTAGCGTGCTCCATGGCAATGTAGACGCGCTTGGCGCCAGCGACGAGATCCATGGCGCCGCCCATGCCTTTCAGCATTTTGCCGGGGATGGCCCAATTGGCGAGATTGCCTTTCTCGTCCACCTGCAGCGCGCCGAGGACGGTGAGATCCACGTGACCGCCGCGAATCATGCCGAAGGAATCGGCGGAAGAAAAATAACTCGTGCCGGGCAGCTCGGTGACCGTCTCCTTGCCCGCGTTGATGAGGTCGGGATCGATTTCGGATTCGAGTGGATAGGGGCCGACGCCGAGCATCCCGTTTTCGGATTGCAGCACGACTTCGATGCCGTTGGGAACGTAATTGGCGACTTGCGTGGGCATGCCGATGCCGAGATTCACGTAGAAGCCATCGCGCAGTTCCCGCGCGATGCGGCGTGCGATGCGTTCGCGTTTCTGTTCGTCAGTCAGCGGCATGGGAAGTTCACAGTCGACAGTTCAAAGTTGAAAGTAAACAAAAACGCAGTCCGCGTATTGATGACTGGCACACGGAGTTTCACATCTTGCGGGCTTGGGGCGCAGCGGTGCTGCGCCCCTACGAGGCGGAGGATCAAGATTTCCTCACGGTACGGCGCTCGATTTTCTTTTCGTAGTGGGGGCCTTGGAAGATGGCGTCGACGAAAATTCCCGGGGTGTGGATCTGGTCGGGTGGAAGCTGCCCTAGCTCGACGAGTTGCTCGACTTCAGCGATTACATAATCGGCGGCGGTGGCCATCATGGGATTGAAGTTGCGCGAAGTTTTTCTGTAGATGAGATTGCCCCAGCGGTCGCCTTTCCACGCTTTGATGAATGCGAAGTCCCCACGTAGCGCGCGCTCCATCACGTAGTGGCGGTCGTCGAACTCGCGCGTCTCTTTTCCTTCGGCGACCAGGGTGCCGTACCCGGTAGGCGTGTAAAAGGCCGGGATCCCCGCGCCGCCGGCTCGAATGCGTTCGGAGAAAGTGCCTTGCGGATTCAGCTCAACTTGTACTTCGCCGCTCAATACAAGCTGCTCGAAGAGTTTGTTTTCGCCAACGTAAGTCGAAATCATTTTTTTGATCTGGCGATTTTGCAGCAGCAGGCCGAGGCCGGCGCCGTCCGTGCCCGCGTTGTTGCTGGCAATGGTGAGATTCCTGGTGCCTTTGCGGCGGACGGCGTCGATCAGGTGTTCTGGGACGCCGCAAAGGCCGAAGCCGCCAACCAAAATGGTGGCACCATCTGTGAGTTTGGCGATGGCGGCGTCAGCGGAAGCGATGCGTTTGTCCATAACGGCCCGGAACGATGCAGGCTCAGGGAGGTAGAGTGTACTGCAAGCGGTAGCGGCGTTGTAGCCGGTAAGACAAACAGTGTCCTTGCTCGAACGAGATTGATGGGGCAGCCTATTGAGGATGCGGAGGTGAAAAAGACGTCTGAGCGATGGCATGTAAAGTGATTGGAGGAGCGATGAAACAGACGAATTTGGCGAACGAGTCGCAGGACTACCTGGGCAAGCGGGAGGAACTGCGGTTGGCGGAAATTGAGCTGATGCGACAGCGGGAACGGGTGGCGGAGTTGCGACGCGGGCTGCCGCAGGGCGCTACGATTCAAGATTACGTGTTTCAAGAGGGGCCAGCGGAATTGCACGCCGGGGACACGCCATTGCGGACGGTGCGGTTGAGCGAATTGTTCACGGCGCCCAGTCGTCCCCTGATCATCTATCACTTTATGTACGGGAAGGCGCAACACAACCCGTGTCCGATGTGCACGATGTGGATCGACGGCTGGAATGGAGTGGCGCATCATTTGACACAGAACATGGACGTGGCAATCGTTGCGGCTGCTGATGCGGCTACGCTGCGGGCGCATGCGCGCAAGCGTGGTTGGGAAAATCTGCGGCTGCTTAGTTGCGGGAGCAATACGTTCAAGTACGATTTGGGAAGTGAAGACCGGGAAGGGAAACAGGACTCGACGGTGTCGGTGTTCACCAAGGACAAGGATGGGGCGCTTCGCCACTTTTACACGGCGCATCCGAGAATGTCCACCGACATCCGGGAACGCGGGATTGATTTGCTGACGCCCGTTTACAATTTGCTGGATCTGACGCCGCAAGGGCGAGGCGACTGGTATGCGTCGTTCAAGTATGAGCCCCAGGTGCAAGCGGCGCGGGGCTAATTCGCAAGAGGACCCCAAGAGTTATAGATAGCTGGGATACTTCTCGAGGTACTTCCGGAGGAATTCGTCACAGACTTCGGGCGTCTCATAGCAGATGCACCTTCAGCTCACAGCCTGAAGGCTGTGCCACTACTGAGGCTTGGCTACGGGGAACTTCGGTCTGGGCGGAATGCCTTGGTAATTTTTCAGGGCCTCGTTGGCCAGGTCGATGGCTTTTTCGAGTTGTGGGTCGTGGCCGCTGACGACCAGGTCGGGGCGCTGCGGGACCTCGTAGTCAGGATCGACGCCGTGGTTCTCGACGATCCACTCGCCGCCGTTGTCGGTGGAGTAGAAGGCGAATTCGGGCGCGGTGACGCCGCCGCCATCGCGCAGGGGAATTGCGCGAGAGATGCCGACAAGGCCGCCCCAAGTGCGAGTACCGACGATGGGTCCGATTTTTTCGCGGCGAAAAAACCACGGAAAAGCATCACCACCGGAGCCCGCGAGTTCGTTGGCGATCATTACTTTGGGCCCGTAGATGGCGACGGGAGGCCAGCCGACAGGATTGCCTTCGCGAGGAGACAGGATGGCGAGGAGCTGCCGCCTGAGTTTTTCCGTGTAGAAGTCGGGAATCTGGCCGCCGGAGTTGTTGCGCTCGTCGACGATGATCCCGTCCTTATCGAGCTGACCGGAAAATTGCTTGTCGAAGGCGATGATGCCGGGAATGGTGGTATCCGGCACGTGCATGTAGGCGATGCGCCCGTGAGTGGCTTCGGCAACTTTGCGGCGATTGGATTCGATCCAGTCGAGATAGCGAGGACCGTTCTCGCTGGTGATCGTTTTTACCGCGATTTCCCAGGCTCCCTCGGGAGAAGGCTTGGAGTTGATTTTGAGGCTGGCGATTTTGCCGGCGAGGTTTTGGAAATAGGCGTATACGTCAAGACTGGTGCGCGCTTCGCGGCCATCGACGGCGATCAGGTAATCGCTGGCTTTCACTTTCAGGCCGGGTTCGGTGAGCGGGGAGCGCATGGCTTCGGCCCAGTTTTCGCCAGGATAAATCTTGGTGATGCGGTAGAAGTTGCCAGCGGCCTCGAAATCTGCGGCGAGCAACCCTACGCCAATTTTGGGGGCTTGCGGCTGGTCACCGCCGCCGACGTAGGTGTGCGAGGTGCTGAGCTCGGAGATCATTTCACCGATGAGGTAATTCAGATCGCTGCGATGGGCGACCCAGGGGAGAAGGGCTTCGTAGCGATCGCCGATCTGCTTCCAGTTGTGGCCGGTCATGGCGGGATCCCAGTAAAAGTCGCGTTCGATGCGCCAGGCTTCGCGGAAGATTTGTTTCCATTCTTCGCGAGGATCGACTTCGACTTGCAGGCCGCTTAGATCGAGCTTGCCTTCGCCAACTTTTTTGCCTGGAGCGGTATCGATGACGCCGTACACCTGGCCGGCTTTGTAGATCAGCTTCTTGCCTTCTTTGTCGAGGTCGTAGGCGTCGATGCCTTCGAGGAGCACTTTGTCCTCGCGCTTGATGACATCGTAGACGTGCAGGACGTTGCGAGGTTGCTGCTGATTATCGGTGCCGAACTGGCGCGCTTCCTGAGGCGTAGTGAGGTAGAAGAATTTATCTTTGCGAGCGGCGAGGTTGCTGAGAATGGCGGCGGGAAGGGGAACAGGAGCAATGCGGTTGCTGATGCCGTCAAGGTCGACTTGAATCGGTTTGACGGGTTCTTCCTTTTTCTCTTCTTTCTTTTCGTCCTTTTTTTCGTCTTTCTTCTGAGTGTCGGAAGCTTTCTTGTCTTCTTTCTTATCGTCCTTCTTGTCGGCGTCGTCTTTTTTCTTTTCGTCAGCAGCTTTTTCTTCATCGCTCTGCGGTTTGAACGGGGATTCTTCGTCGGCTTTTAAGGTGACCGCGAAAATGCCATCGGTAGAGTAGTAGTTGTAGCGCTGATCGAGCTGGCCGATGCTGGGATAAAAGAAGCGAGTGGAGATGAAATAGAGATATTTTCCGTTTTGGTCGAAGACCGGATTGTTGTCGTTGTAGAAGCCGTTTGAAACCTGCGCGACCTTTTTCGTTTCGAGGGAATAGAGGAAGACGTCGTTGGCGCCGCGACGATGAGGCTTCGAGTACGTGAGCCAGTGGCTGTCGGGCGCCCACGTGGCGTCGGTGATTGGACCGTAGTCGCCTTTGTCGACCAGGACGGGTTTCTTGTCATCCAGGCTGACGTACCAAAGGCGATTGGTCTTATCCCAGTACAGGAGCTTCTTGCTGTCGGGCGACCAGGATGGGCCGTAGCGGTAGACGCCGCCGTCGGTGGTGATGCGGGTGGCGTCGCCGCCCATTTGCGGACGAGTGTACAACTCGTATTCGCCGGTTTTGTCGGAAAGAAAGGCAATGGATTTGCCGTCCGGGGACCAGGCGGGATTGAGTTCGTGGACGCTGGAGGTGTCCGTGCTTAGGTCGCGAATGTTGCCGTGTTCGGCGGGCACGGTGAAAATGTTGCCGCGGGCTTCCATAATGGCACGAGCGGCGGAGGGCGATAACGCAAAGCTGCCGATATTTTGCGCGACGTTCTTGAATTCGGACCGGGCCTCGAGGTCTTCGGCGCGGACCTGGATGGGAAGATTGCGTGCATTTCCGCTTTGTAAGGTGAATTCGTAGAGCAGACCGCCGTTTTCGTACACAATGGCGTCGGGACCGAGGCTGGGCCACTTGATGTCGTACTCTTTGTAGTCGGTGAGCTTTTTGGTTTGCTTGGAGGCGAGGTCGTAGCTGTACAGATTCATCACGCCGTCGCGATCGCTGATGAAATAGATGCTGTTGCCATGCCACATGGGGAACATGTCCATGCCGGAGGACTTGGGCAACTCTTCGTAAGTATTTTTCTGGAGATCGTAGATGGCGATGGGCAAGTTCCAGCCGCCGCGGTAGCGCTTCCAGGTGCGATTTTCCTGAGACGTTTCAATGTAGGCGATTTTGGAGCCGTCAGGAGAGAAGCTGGTTAGATCGCCACGAGGAACCGGCAGGGCCCTGGGAAGGCCACCCTGCGTGGAGACCAGATACAGGCGCGTGGTGCGGGCAGGCGGTGCGACGTCGCGATCGGAGCGGAACAAGACGTTCTTGCCATCGGGAGACCAGCCGAGAACGATGTCGGCGGAGGGATGAAAGGTGAGGCGCTGGGGTTCGCCGCCATCACTGGGAATAATGTAGACATCCGGATTGCCGTCGTAGGAGGCGGTGTAAGCGATCCATTTTCCGTCGGGAGAAAATTTTGGGTAGAGCTTGTCGCCGGGGCTTGCGGTAAGGCGGAGCGCCGCGCCGCCCTCACGGGAAGCGGTCCACAGATCGCCGGCGTAGGAGAAGACAACTTTGTCCTTGGAGATGTCCGCGTAGCGAAGGAGGCGCGTGGGTCCGGAGGGAGGTTGATTGGCGGGGACGGCCGGAGGAGCCGCTTGCAAGCGGGCAGCGGAATAGATGCACGGCAACAAGAGGATCGAGAAGGTCGCTGAAGCCACGAACAAACGAAAGTGCTGCTTTTTCATTCCGCCATCTCCAATATTTTCAACTGTAGATTGCGGCGCTAAGCAGGAAAATCGACCCAACCGCGCCGCGGGCTGCCACCATCAATAGACGAGAAATCGCGAAAAGTGTTTATACGGATTGCCCGGGCATGGAGTGCGCCGAAATACTTGATGTTTACGAGCCGACGTATGATCGCCTTGGTTGACGATTTTGGCCAGCAAATTTTGTATATGAGGCGGACTATGTTGCTCGACAGGCAACGCGTAGAACAGGGACTTTTGCTAGCGGCGGTCTCGGGATATGCTTCCGTGTATAAGATGAATGCATATTTTCAATGCGGATCCGACGAGTGCGGCTGCCTGGCCCAGGGAACGTTCCAATGAGCTTTCGAAGCAAACTGTTTCTGGTCTTCCTGGTGACCGTGCTGGCCTCGGTGTCGGTGGTCGCTTATAGCGTAACGCACTACACGCGCGCCGCTTTCGAAGAGATCGACAGGGAGCGCACCGAAGCTTTGGTGGCGCAATTCAACAAGGAATTCGAACAGCGCGCCAAAGATGTTGCGCTGCAAGTGGAGAATGTGGCCAATGGTGAAATCACGCTAAGAGTGGCCATGGATCTGGCGCGGCCCAACGCCGACCAGTCGCTGTATGTACATGACGCCATCGGCGTGTCGCAAGACCACGGAATGGATTTCGTGGAGTTTGTAAACTGGGACGGCACGATTATTTCCTCAGCGCAATATCCGGGGCGGGTGGGGTACAAGAATGACTGGGTTACCGCAAAAAAGGATTGGCGCGGGACGCCGGCGTTCTTGAAAAAAGAAGAATTGCCGGACGGAGTAGCTCTGTCGGTGACCGCGGTGCGCACCGTCTCGGGTGGTAACGACAAGAGCCTGTACATTATCGGAGGGTGGAGGCTGGATCAGAATTTTCTTGTGGCACTGGTGCTTCCATCCGGGATGCGGGCACTGCTTTACCGCAACCTGGAGCCGACGTTTGTATCGGCGGATCTTACCGACGTTAACGGAACGACCGATGAGCCAGAACGATTGCGGCCGCTGATCGAGCAACTGCAGCGAAAACCTCAGCCGATCGTACAGACGATCAATTGGAAAGCGGATGCCGCTTCCGCAGAAACCTTTCACGCCATGCCTCTGTTGGGGCGAAACAATGAGGTGCTCGCCGTACTGTTAGTGGGCAGTTCGCGCAAGGAATTGGTGTTGCTGACGCAGCGTATTGTGACTATCGCGGGTGTGGTGGCGGCTGCGGCAATGCTGGTCGGTTTGCTGGTCAGTTTGTGGGTGGCGTCGCGCATCACGCGGCCGGTGGAAGAGTTGGCGGCAGGCGCGCGAGAGGTGGCAACGGGACGCTGGGACACGCGGATCGATGTGCGTGGGACTGATGAAATCGGGCAATTGGGAACGGCGTTCAATGACATGACGCGCACGCTGGCGGTGCAAAAGGAAAAACTGGTGCAGACGGAGCGCGTGGCGGCTTGGCGTGAATTGGCGCGGCGTCTGGCGCATGAGCTGCGCAATCCGCTTTTTCCGATGCAAATCACTGTGGAGAACATGCAGCGGGCCAAGCAACTGGAGGCCAAACAGTTTCTGGAAGTATTCAATGAATCGACGGCCACGCTGAAGACGGAGTTGGCAAATTTGAACACCATCGTCGGGCGCTTCAGCGATTTTTCGAAGATGCCGACGCCGCAATTTGCGAAAGTGAACGTGAACGAGGTTCTGCGCGCGGCGGTGAGGCTGTTTGAGGCGCAGTTCAATGCGGTGGGAAAGCCAACGATCACGACAGAACTATTCTTGACCGAACCCTTGCCCGAGATTGACGCCGACGCGGACCTGCTGCACAAGGCCTTTCAAAATTTGGTGTTGAATGCGCTGGACGCCATGCCCGCAGGCGGGACGCTGACGCTACGCACCTTCGAACGCGAGCGAAACATCCGGATCGAAGTCAAGGACACAGGTAAAGGACTGACGCCGGAAGAATGTTCGCGGCTGTTCACCCCGTATTACACGACGAAGCAGCAGGGAACTGGCTTGGGTCTGGCCATAGTGCAATCGGTGGTGAGCGACCACCACGGAACGATCAACGTAACTAGCGATGAGGGACGCGGGACGTCTTTCAAGATCGAGTTGCCGCAGCGCCAGGCTGGCCAGCGGCCTGCTCCCGCCGGAAGCAAGCCGGTTGACGCAAAAAGTTCGCCGCAGACTTTGGCTGCGGCAAGCGACTGACGCGGCGCAAAGGACCGATGCTTGCCGCGTAAAGCTCACTTGCTGCTCGTTGACGACGATCCCAACACGCTGGCTTCTCTTTCCCGCGCATTCCGTCTGGCTGGCCATGAAGCGACAGTTTGCGACAACGCCGGCCGCGCTTTGGAGTTGCTGCGCACGGACAGCTTCGACTTGATTCTTTCCGACGTGGTCATGCCGGGGAAGAGCGGTTTGGAGCTTCTGGAAGATTTGAAGAAAGCCGGCGTAAAAACGCCCATTGTGCTGATTTCCGGGCAAGCGAACATTGAGATGGCGGTGCGGGCGACGAAGCTCGGGGCGCTGGATTTTCTGGAGAAGCCCCTTTCCACCGACAAATTGCTGCTCACGGTCGAAAATGCGCTGCGCTTGTCGCGGCTCGAAGATGAAAATCGCGAACTGCGCCTGAGGCTTGGCAAGCACGAACTGATCGGTTCGGGGGCGGCCATGGTGCGACTGTCTGCACAAATTGAGCGGGTGGCGGCCAGCGAAACGCGCGTCTGCATCCTGGGAGAAACAGGAACCGGGAAGGAATTAGTGGCGCGCGCGATCCATGAAAAATCGCCGCGCCGCGAGAATGCGTTTATAACGCTGAACTGTGCGGCAGTGCCCGCGGAATTGATCGAGTCGGAGTTGTTTGGGCACGAAAAGGGCGCATTTACCGGGGCTGCCGCGAAACACGCGGGAAAATTCGAGCAAGCGGATGGCGGCACGCTTTTCTTGGATGAGATTGGCGACATGCCGGTGGCCATGCAGGCGAAATTGCTGCGCGTCTTGGAAGAAGGTGAAGTCGAGCGGGTGGGAGGAGACAAACCCATTCGCGTGAATGTCCGCGTGCTGGTGGCTACGCACCGAAACCTGGAAGAGCTGGTGAAGCAGAATGCCTTTCGGCGCGATCTGTTTCATCGCGTGTACGTCTTTCCGTTGGCGTTACCGGCGTTGCGCGAGCGGCCGGAGGATTTTCCGTCGCTGGTGGAGCATTTTGCCCGACAGGTGGCCGCGCAGAACGGATGGAAAGAGAAGATTTTCGCAGAGGATGCAATTTTGGAATTGCGACGCTATGGTTGGCCGGGAAACGTGCGCGAACTGCGCAACGTTGTCGAGCGTCTGGTGCTGTTGGCGGGAGAAGGACGGGTGGGCGCTGCGGAAGTGCGGATGATTTTGCCTGGCGCGGGCGGCAGCTCTGCAACCGCAGTAGGAGATATGTCGGCGGGATCCTCGGGAACGCTTGCTGA
>Ga0307477_10000432_pt1 | contig 47324 bp, 36 predicted proteins | sample atmos_gasesECM2C_FD_203316 | JGI IMG/M metagenome (GOLD analysis project Ga0307477, IMG submission 203316) | Hardwood forest soil microbial communities from Morgan-Monroe State Forest, Indiana, United States - atmos_gasesECM2C_515 | ecosystem: Environmental > Terrestrial > Soil > Temperate... | reverse complement strand
CGTCTTCATCAACGGGATGACCGCGAGCGATCCGCGCCTGCCCTTCGGCGGCGTCAAGCGCAGTGGATTCGGCCGGGAATTGTCCGATTATGGTATTAAGGAATTCGTGAACATTCAAACCGTCTGGATCGGCCCGGCCAAAACCGAGCAGAGACCGCAATCGGAATAGCGCCCTCGGCCGTGCGTCGAACGGCGCGCATTCTCACATTGCCGCTTGCCGGTGCCCTTGCGCTCGCCGGCGTGCTTGCGCTTGCCGGCTGCATGCCGGTCGAGTTTCCGGATCCATCGAGGGTGACTGCCGGCCCAACTATCGGCGTGGAACTCCCGTTGCGCGGCGATGCCGGCGCGGACGGCCTCCGAGCCCTGAAAGGAATAAACGACGAGATTCGTGCGAACGTTCGTCCGAGTGCGGTCCGTCTAAATCTCATCGTCCGCGACACGACGCTCGGGGGCTACGCGAATCCGCATCAGGATGAGGGCACCGACGCCTCGGGGTTGCCGCCGCTAGCCGCATCGATTGTCAGTGAGTTCGGGCGAGACAAGAACGTCCTCGGAGCTATCGGCGGCTTGCAAGAGCCGCTCGCGAGCGCCGACGCAGCGGCCGCGCGAGCGTCTCACCTGCCGTTGATTACGCTTGCGCCGTTGCCCGATGATTGCGCGGCCGCGCTGGGACGCAAGTCGTCATTCGCCGGCGCGGTCTCCGTGGCGGGTGCCGGGTCGCTCGAGGCACTCGCCGTCGCGCGCGTCGCCAAGGCTCGGAATTATCATGCGATCGGAATCATGAGCGAATCGGGAGCTAGGCCACGCGCAGAGCGAGCTGTGTGCTTCATCGAAACGATTGCGCGCGAAAGCGGCACGAACGGAGCGCGTTTGGCCCAGTCCTCCGTAACGGGGGATTTTGCAACGCTCAAACGGCGCGCTGCCGAGCATAAGCTCGACGCGTTTGTCTATTTTGGTCCGATGGAGCGAGGGACGCTTGTTTGTGGCAAGCAGGGCGTTCAACGTTTGAACGCATCGTCGTTCGGGACGTTCGGACACCGCGGGTACGACTCGTCGACGTTGCCGTCGGACTGCGCTTGGGTCCGCCGGATCTTGGAAGATCGCGAAGCGGGCCGCCTGGCGGCGAGCCGGGTCGTAGCGGCCGCGCGGATCGCAACCGGGACGCACGGCACCGGAACACCGCCCGTCACGCGCCTCGACGTGATGCGCGCGCTGCAAGGTATTCCCGCTCCCATGCTTTACGGATCGAGGCCGCAAATGATGCCGTGCGCCGCAGACTCCGCAGATCGTGCCAGCTTCGCCCTCGTGCCGGCGCGATCGTGGCTGAAGGCGCCTTTCGTCGTCTACGATCGGCGCTGCATTCGCGACCGCTAGCGCCCGCCGGACGCTACGGCAGGGTTGCGTTGCCCTTTTGCGACTCGTTCCGAGGCGCGAGTAAGAGGTACGTTAGAGTTTGTCCCTATAGAGCCTTCGGCATGTTCGCATTCACGGTTACTTCCGGATGATCATCAATACCGAACGGTACGTCGATTGACAAACCCGCGTTTTCGGCGCATGGTGCAGAGGCACGGAGATTGCGTCGCGCTCTTTTCGAAAGTAAACAGTACGGTCTGCGTGACGCTGTTCACCTCTCACTTCACGCTATACTGCGTGAAAAGGTAGCCTCATGCTCCAATCACGCCTCGTCAACTCAGCACTTGCACTGTTGACTCTCGCTGCTTTTGCTTCTTGTAGCTCGCAGGCAACCTCGAGGGCGTCTTTTATTCCGAATGCGTCCCAGTCTGGTTCGCGGGCATTGCTTCTGCAGTCAGCCAAGACGGATGGAAGACTTTCGCGGCTTTGGGATAAGATAATGGAGGCTCACGCCCATCCCGTCAGCGATCTCCCTCGGAAAGGTAAACCAATAAATGCCGCCCTAGGGGCAACGCTCCCGCGCGATCTTGTCGATTTGATGGATGACGTGGTGTTTCGGAATCAGCCCCGCGATCGCGGTATACGCCTCTTGACGCTCGACCAACAAGCAAAGGCGACAACCTCTCGCGCGCGTTCGTTGCAGGTGTACAATCCTGCAGGCTCCAGCGCGTGCATAGACTGGATTTATTTTCAGTTTTACGCGCTCGACCAAAACGGACTCCCCTTCTACGATGATGGCGATCCCCTCATTTTTGCAGTCTACGCCAGACTACCCATTTGCTTGGAATTTGATCCGAATTGGCTCGCCAATTTTCTTGCAAATCTCCAACCAATCCCAGCGGGTGGGGGAACTTCAGCCGGCTGCGCCCTTTACGCGTCTAATTGCTACTTGATAGACGGCGACTACGACAACATTCTCTACTATGCGACCGGGGAAGGCGGCCTTTACACGAGCGACCCAATCGATTGCCAAAACACCGGATCGGGGTGGTTCAGCTCAAGTAGCGGCGCGGGCGACGGCAAGCCTTGCAGTCCATGGCAAGTGATAGTGTACGACGGTGAATACATTGGTCAGAACCAAGACGTTCCGAATCCGCAAATACCGCAGGTAATCTTCGTGTCGCTCGCAGCTGCTAACGTAAATAGCATCCCCATCTTAGACGGCGGACACCTTTACGTCTGGACGGTAACCCCTCTTGGTCCGCAGCTTGCAGGCGCGCTGCAAGCAGGACCGGTGGGCATTCCGCCTCTTCTCCGGCAAACGTTTTACACACAAGATCCGTTTGGGCACCACGATCCAACTCTGCCAGTGGCCCTCGGTTCAGAGAGCGCCGCAGCTCGCTGGGATGCTCTACTGAATTATGTGAATACGTACGAGTACAATGCGCAAAACAACAGCCCGCCCGCGCCCCTTTATGCCGGACCCGTTCTGAATAGCAACACATTTGTTTCAGCCTTGCTGTTCAAAGGCGGCTCGTCACTCGGCGAAATTAGCAAAGACACGCTCCAGCTAACATTGATGTCTGGCTCCGTGGGCACAATTCCGAATCGCTACTGCTTCGGCTGGGAGCAATACGCTCTTCTCCTTCAGAATTTTGGTCCGTAAGAGAACCAGCATGAGCTGGGACTACAAGTCGAAAGCAAGATACTTGATGTTTCGGCGAGTTGCCTTGATGTTAGTCCTCGCTCTTTCGGGTTGTTATGACTTTTATAAAGCTCCTGTTGTGCCATCGAAATGTACCGTGCACGCCGGCCAGCGAGACACGGTGGTCGCGAAGGCGATCTTGACGAATCTGTCGGAGAAGGTCACGCGCCGAGTCGATATCGAATTTCGTATATCAACCAAGACAGGAGGAGCCTCGTCACATGCTGCCACTGAGTTTCATGTTTTACTGAAGCCCGGAGAGTCTCGAACGGTAAAAACGACGGTGCCGATTAATTATTTCATCCCGTTCATCAGCACTTCACAAATTGCAGGCTCCGTCGTGTCGTACTGTGGGACGTTCGGAGTTATTTTCGCGGACGGAACGGAGTCCGTTAGGGGATCGCCGTTGTAAACTTCGCTCTGGGACGGCCTAGTCACTCGCTGCACGCAAAAGCGCGGTCGCCTCGCGGCCGGGTACGTAGAACTAGCTTAATTCGGGTGCGCCGATTCCCGCGTTGGTCCGCTCACTGAATTCGAGATAGCGTTCGCGTTGAATCGCGCGGGCGCGTTCGACGCGCGCGGATCGCGGCAGACGGCTCGCCGGGTGCGCGCGCGACCTCGACATGCAAGTGGATGCGGTCGAGTAACTGAGGTCGGGTCAGCGGTGCAGCGGGGCGCGTTCCCGGGCGTGTTCGGCGATGCGACGGTAACCTTCGCGAACGTCGTCGACCTTCGCGACGAACGACGTGCGTAGCCAGCCCGACATCGACGCCGCGAAATTGTCCGCCGGAATCGCGATGACGTCGCGTTCGTCGATCAAGGTTTCGACGAAGCCGAGCGTCTGCGAATCTCCGACGCGAACGCATAGGTAGAACGCGCCCTCGGGTTCGATGTACTCGAGGCCGTTGTCTCTTGCGGCCGCCATCGCGAGTTCGCACTGTTTAGCGTACCACGCCCGGTTCGTCGTCAAGTCGCCGGCCTCGAAGATATCGAGTGCGATGCGCTGTGCAAACGTGCTGGCGCACGAGGTCGACCAGCCGTGCATCTTCACGATCTGCGGCATGACCTCGAGCGGCGCGAACAGCCAGCCGAGGCGCAGTCCGGTCAACGAGTTGCTTTTAGAGAGCGAGTTGACGGCAATCGTATACGGATAGATCTTGCCGAACTCGCCGGCGTCGTCGGTGTAGACCAGTTCGCGATAGATTTCATCGTGCAGCAGGTATACGGGCGGCCCCGAACGCGCCTTCAATGCATCCGCGATCCTTTTCGCTCCGGCCTTGGAGATGACGCGACCCGTCGGATTGCACGGCGAGCACAGGATCAGCATACGCGTGCGCGGTCCGAGGGCTTCGAGAATCTTGTCCGCGTCGAGCGCGCAACCGTCGCTCGGTTCGAGCACGACGCGCCGCAGCGCGATTCCCTCCACCTGCGCGATCTTCGCATATACCGGAAATGCCGGCTCGACCAACAAGACCTCATCCTGCGCCGGATCGAGCAGCGTCTTGATCGCAAGGTAGACGGCTTCTTGCGACCCGGTCGTGATGCAGACGTTGCCCGGACCGCTCAGGCCTGGGTAATCGTAGTGCCTCGCGATCGCCGTACGCAGATCCTCGAATCCGATGTTCGGCGAATAGCGGCAGCCGTGCTCGGCGACCCAGGCGGTGGCGCGTTCGAAGTACGCCACGTTCGGCATCAGCATCGGCTCGCCGAGTCCGAGATCGATGCTCGTTGCCTTTCGCCGCGCATGCAGCGCGCGGATCAACGAACCTGCCGTCGACGCAATTGCCGGATTCATACCGAAATACCGTATTCCCGAATCGCGCGTTCGAGCGTCGTCTTGCGATCGGTCGACGCGGTGCGCTCTCCAATGACTAACGCGCAGGGCGTTCCGAATTCTCCGGCCGCAAATTTTTTCGGCAGCGTCCCCGGGATGACGACCGAGCGCGGCTCGATCCGGCCGCGCGTGATCGCCGCCTCGGTCCCGCGCACGTCGACGATCGGCGTGCTGCCGGTCAGAATCACGCCGGCGCCGAGCACCGCTTCACGACCGACGAAGATGCCCTCCACCACGATGCAGCGCGACCCGACGAAGGCGCCGTCTTCGACGATCACCGGTTGCGCTTGCGGCGGTTCGAGAACGCCGCCGATGCCGACGCCGCCGGCCAGATGGACGTCTTTGCCGATCTGCGCGCACGATCCGACGGTCGCCCACGTGTCGACCATCGAGCCTTCGTCGACGTAGGCACCGATGTTGATGAATCCCGGCATCAAGATGGCGTTGCGGCCGATGAACGAGCCGTAACGCGCAACGCCGGGTGGGACGCAGCGCGCACCAAACTCGGCGTAATTGCGCTTGGTCGGCAGCTTGTCGAAAAACGTCGGACGCTCGGCGCGCGCGCCAACCGCATCCCCGGCCTCACGCTGACCGATCTCGACCGCGTCGAGCTTGCGGAAATAGAGTAGGATCGCTTCCTTGATCCAGGGATGAGTGACCCAGCCGTCGCCCGACGGCTCGCAGACGCGCAATTTCCCGACGTCGAGCGCTGCGATCACCTCGTCGACCGCGTCGCCGGCGGCGCCGCGCAGCTCCGACGGGTCGCGCACGAGCGCTTCGATGCGCTTTTTGAGTTCAGCCTGCTCCATCGCGCGCGGTTGCTTCGCACCACGGGCGGCCCGTCCTTGGCAAGCCCGCCCACAGCGCGACCGGGATACTTCTGTCACCCTGAGCGCAGCTCGCCCGTTTTTGTCACCCTGAGCGGAGCGCCGAAGGCGCGGAGTCGAAGGGCCAACGGAGCTCCGTCCGTGCTTCGACTTCGCTCGCGGAGTTTATCCCGAGCTTGTCGAGGGGCTCGCTTCGCTCAGCATGACAGTGACCGTGTCACCCTCAGATGGCGGCCCCTCAACAAGCTTGGGGTAACAAAGACAGGCTCAGCGTGGCAGCGTGGGCGAAGGCCCCGAGTCCCTGCTTCGACCTTTTGAGGAACTTTCGGTGAATAGCCCCGACGACGAAAAACGCATCAACGCCATCCGCATGCTCTCGATCGACGCGGTGCAGAAGGCGAACTCAGGCCACCCGGGCCTTCCGCTGGGCGCCGCTGCGATGGCCTACACCCTCTGGACGCGGCACCTGCGCTTCAACGCCGCCGACACGCGCTGGGTCAATCGGGATCGTTTCGTCCTCAGCGCCGGGCACGGATCGATGCTGCTCTACTCGCTGATCTACCTCACGGGACTCGGCTTGACGCTCGACGACCTCAAGAACTTCCGGCAACTCGGCAGTAAAACGCCGGGACATCCCGAGGCGCATCTCACGCCCGGCGTCGAGGTCACGACCGGTCCGCTTGGACAGGGTTTCGCGAACGCGGTGGGTCTGGCGATCGCCGAAGCGCACCTCGGCGCGACGTACAACCGCGCCCAAAGAATCGTCGATCACTACACCTATTGCATCGCGAGCGACGGCGACTTGATGGAAGGCGTCGCTTCTGAAGCCGCCTCGCTGGCGGGTCACCTCAAGCTCGGAAAGCTCGTCGTCCTGTACGACGACAACCAAGTCTCGCTGGCTGCATCGACGGACGTCACCTTTACCGAAGACCGCGTCGGCCGCTTCGCCGCCTACGGTTGGCACACGCAAACGGTCGACCGCGACAACGGCAACGACGTCATGGAAATCGATGCGGCGCTCGCCGCCGCCAAAGCCGATCCGAGACCCTCGTTCATCGCGGTGCGCACGACGCTCGGGTACGGTTCGCCGCGAGCAAATACGTTCGCGGCGCACGGCGAACCGCTTGGCCCCGACAACGTCAAGAAGACCAAAGAGTTTTTCGGCTGGCCCCTCGAGCCGGATTTTTACGTCCCCGACGACGTGCTCGCTTGGTGGCGCGACGCCGGCCGAAAAGGCGCGGCACTCGAGGACGCCTGGAAGAAGGAGTACGCCGCCTGGAAAGCCGCCGATCCGCAGCTCGCCGCGCAGTTCGAACGCACGCAGGCCGCGGCCTTACCGCCGAAATTGAGCTGGCCTTCCTTCAATAAGGACAACGGCGCGGTCGCGACCCGCGACTCGGCGGGGACGGCGATGAACGCCATCGCCGCCGAACTCCCCGAACTCATCGGCGGCTCCGCCGACCTCGATCCGTCGACCAAAACGTACCTCAAAGGATTCGGCGACTTTCAACCGGGGGAATACGCGGGGCGCAACATTCACTTCGGCGTGCGCGAGCACGCGATGGGCGGCGTCGCCAACGGGTTGACCGCGCACGGCGGAATCATCCCGTTCACCGCAACCTTCTTCAACTTCCTCGACTACATGAAGCCGGCGGTTCGCCTCGCAGCGCTCAACAAGAGCAAGGTCATCTTCGTCTTCACCCACGACTCCGTGTTCTTGGGCGAAGATGGGCCGACGCATCAGCCCATCGAGCAGCTCGCCACGTTGCGCGCGACGCCGAACATGACGACCATCCGACCGGCCGACGCCGTCGAGGTCGTCGCGGCGTGGAAGTTTGCCCTCGAACACGGCGGTCCGGTCGCACTCGTCCTCACGCGCCAGAAGGTTCCATTCCTCGGCGAACGCGACGCGCCGGTGGCGCGCGGCGCTTACGTGCTCTCGGGCGACGCCGAGCCCGACCTGATCTTGATCGCAACGGGTTCTGAGGTCTCGCTTGCGCTCGAGGCGAGCGCCAACTTGCAGGCGCAGGGAATCAAGACGCGCGTGGTCTCGATGCCCTCGATGGAACGTTTCGCCGCCCAAGACGAAGCGTATCGCGACTCGATATTGCCGCCGGCGGTGCGCGCGCGCGTTTCTATCGAGGCGGCGTCGACCTTCGGCTGGCAGCGCTGGGTCGGCGAACGTGGGATCGCGATAGGAATCGATCGTTACGGCGCCTCCGCGCCGGCCGCCGCAATCGCCAAGGCCTTCGGCTTCACAGCCCAAGACGTCGCTGCAACCGCGTCGCGTCTCTTCGCAAGCGTATAGCCGCTTTTCTAAAGGAGCATCGCATGTCCGATCAACTCAAGCAACTCGCGGCGGCGGGTCAGAGTATTTGGCTCGACAACATCCGGCGCGGCATGTTCGCATCCGGCGAATTGCGCCGGCTCATCGATGCCGGATTGCGGGGGATGACTTCGAATCCCACGATCTTCGAGAAAGCCATCGACAGCGGCACGGACTACGACGAGCAACTTCGCTCCCTCGCCGGAGAGAATTTGGATCCGAACGCGACCTTCGAAGCGCTTGCGATCGACGACATCCATCACGCGCTCGACGAATTTCGACCGCTCTACGACGCGACCGGCGGCTGCGACGGCTTCGTCAGCCTCGAAGTTTCGCCGTTGCTCGCGCACGACACCGCCGGCACGATCGCGGCGGCAGAACGCCTGTGGAAGGCGGTCGATCGCCCCAACGTCATGATCAAGATCCCGGCAACGCCGGCCGGAATCCCCGCGATCGCCGCGACCATCGCCAAGGGCATCAACGTCAACGTTACATTGATGTTCTCGGTCGAGCACTACGAAGCCGCGGCGAACGCATTCATCGAAGGGCTCGAGCGGCGTCTGGCTGCCGGAAAACCGATCGACCGCGTCGCTTCGGTCGCGAGCGTCTTCGTAAGCCGCATCGACACGGCGGTCGACAAGCTTCTCGAAGAGAAGATCGCCAAGGGCCAGACGCAGCTTCGCGCTCTGCTCGGCAAGGTCGGCATCGCCGGCTTGAAGATGACCTATCAGCGCTTCAAGCGTCTCTTCCAGAGCGAGCGCTTCGCGAAGCTGGCCGCGCGCGGAGCGCATCCGCAGCGTCCACTCTGGGCGAGCACCGGCACGAAGAATCCCGCCTACTCCGATCTGCTCTACGTTGAAAACGTCGTCGCGCGTGAGACGGTCAACACGGTGCCGCCCGCGACACTCGACGCGCTGTGCGATCACGGCGTCGTTCGACCCGAGTCGATCGAGGAAGATCTTCCGGGAGCCCAGGCGACGCTCGAGGCGCTGGCGCAAGCGCAGATCTCGCTCTTCGACGTCACGCAAAAACTTCAAGAGGACGGCGTGAAGCTGTTCGCCGACTCGTATAACGCGATGCTGAAGGCGATCGAAGACAAGACCAAGATGCTGGCGCAGGGCCGGCGGCGAGTGACGATCGCCCTGGGCGAGGCAAAGGTGGATGTCGACGCCGAGCTGTCGCGCCTTGCGGCAAACGATTTTCTGGCGAAACTTTGGAAACACGATCCGGCGCCGTGGTCGAACGATCCCGAGGCCGCGAAGATCATCACGCATGCACTCGGCTGGCTCGACTTCCCCGAGCGCGTCCTCGAGCGAATCGCCGAACTCACTGCATTCGCCGCGGGCGTCGCAAAGGATTGCACCCATGCCGTCGTCCTCGGGATGGGCGGCTCGTCGCTGGCGCCCGACGTCTTGCGCATCACGTTCGGCAAGGTTTCGGGCTATCCGCAATTGCACGTGCTCGACTCGAGCGATCCGGCACAAGTCAAAGCGATCGAAGAGGCGGTCGATCTGGAGCGAACGCTGTTCATCGTCGCCTCGAAGAGCGGGACCACGACCGAACCCGAAGCCTTCTTCCGGTTTTTTTACGACCGCGTTCTCAAGAAGGTCGGCGCGGCCAATGCCGGATCGCGATTCATCGCGATCACCGATCCCGGGACGCAACTCGAAAGCGAAGCGAAGGCCAACGGTTTCCGTCGCGTCTTTACCAACGATCCCGACATCGGCGGGCGCTACTCGGCGTTGTCCTATTTTGGGATGGTGCCGGCGGCGATCGCCGGCTACGATGTCGCAACGATCCTCAATCGCGGCATCGGAACGCTGCACGCGAACGGCCGCAGCACGAACCCTTCCGAAGCGGATGGAGTCCGGTTCGGCGCGACGCTCGCCGCCCTGGCAAAAATAGGGCGCGACAAGCTGACGATCGTGGCCCATCCTGAAGTCGCGGCCTTCGGAGCGTGGGCCGAGCAATTGATCGCCGAGAGCACCGGGAAGCAAGGCAAAGGAATCGTCCCGATCGAGGGTGAGACGCTCGGAGTGCCGCACGAATACGGCGGCGATCGCGTATTCGTCTACGTCGGCGATGGATTGCCGGTCAACGAGCACGTCATCGAACGGATGGATGGTTACGCGATCGAGACGCGGCTCGAGCTGCTCGAGCGCGCGGGTCATCCGATCGTGAGGCTGACGATGGCCGACGCGCTCGATATCGGCGCGCAGTTCGCGCTATGGGAGATTGCGACCGCAACGGCCGGAGCGCTGCTCGGCATCGATGCGTTCGATCAACCCAACGTTCAAGAATCCAAAGACAACACCAAACGCCTCCTCTCCGAGTATCGGGAGAGCGGCCGCTTCAGCGAGCCTGAGCCGGCCCTTGCTACCGACGTCGCGAACGTCATCCCCCTCTCGGGGTCGAGCAGCCTGAAACTCGGCGACGACCTTTCGAGCGCGCTCGGCGCGATCTTCGATCAAGTGAAGCCCGGCGATTACGTCGCCTTCACCGCTTACATCCAGATGGACGACGCGAACCAACTCGCGCTCCACGACATCCGGCTCAAAGTGCGCAACGCGCTCAAGGTCGCGACGACCGTCGGTTTCGGCCCGCGTTTCCTGCACTCGACCGGCCAACTCCATAAGGGCGGACCAAACACCGGCGTCTTCCTGCAGCTCACCGCCGACCCGCCGTTCGATCTAGCGATCCCGGGGATGGCGTCGTTCAAGACCCTGGAACGCGCGCAAGCTCTTGGCGATTTCGAATCGCTCGACAAACGCAACCGCCGCGGCTCCCGCCTCCATCTCACCACCGACGTCGCCCACGCCCTCGCCGCGCTATCGGACGCCATCGATGATGCGTTAGCAGCGAAGGTATAGGACGATGCAACTTGGGATGATCGGCCTCGGGCGCATGGGCGCGAACATGACGACCCGGCTGTTGCGCGGCGGCCACAGCGTCGTCGTGTACGATCGTGGACCCGACGCGGTAAAAACCGCGGCCGCCGAGGGCGCGACGGGCTCGTCGTCGCTCGCAGATCTCGTCGGAAGACTGAGTACACCACGGGTCGTGTGGCTGATGATTCCGGCGGGAAAACCGACCGACGAGACGGTGCAACAATTGCTCGACTTGCTCAAAGCCGGGGACGCGATCATCGACGGCGGAAATTCCAACTTCCGCGATTCGCAGGCTCGCTACGCGGCGGCGAAGGCGAGGGGAGTCGCGTTCATCGACGCCGGCACGAGCGGCGGCATCTGGGGACTCGCAAACGGCTACTGCCTGATGGTCGGCGGCGACCAAGATGCCGTCAAGCGCTGCGAACCGATCTTTCTCACGCTCGCGCCGAAGGATGGCTACGCGTACGTCGGTCCGAGCGGCGCCGGGCATTTTTCGAAGATGGTCCACAATGGAATCGAGTACGGGATGCTGGCGGCCTACGGCGAGGGGTTCGAGATCCTCGAGAAGTCCGAGTTCACGTACGACCTGCACCAACTCGCCGAACTGTGGCTGCACGGCAGCGTCGTCCGGTCGTGGCTGCTCGAACTCGCCGAGCTTGCCTTCAAGGAAGATCCGATGCTCAAAGACATCCGCGGTTACGTCGAAGATTCGGGCGAAGGCCGCTGGACCGTCCAAGCCGCGATCGACGAAAACGTCCCCGCCCCGGTCATTACGATGTCGTTGATCTCGCGCTTCGTGTCGCGCCAAGACGAATCGTTCAGCGCGAAGGTCATTGCCGCGCTGCGCAACCAGTTCGGCGGCCACGCCGTGAAACACGAGACCTGAGTCGATGCCAAGGCGCCGCCCGGACAGATGAGCGCTAGAGACCGCGCGTACAATGATACGTGAGGAGACCTGTGTTGCTACCATAGCTGTTCACGAGAACGACGTCGATATAGTCCAGATCCGTGTACGCCATCGTGAAGGTGAACGTTCCCTTGTCGCCCCTCGTGCTGGTGTAGGTCCCGCGCATCATTTTTCCGGCAACGGTACCCGTAAACGTCCACGTGGAAGTTGCGCGTTCTTGGGTTGCAGTCGAGCCTCGAATGATCAGGGGATTGGCGAATACTTGATTCGCCCAATATCCGTTGAAGCCGACGCAGCCCGACTTCGAGGCGGTGGCGGGCTTCGGCGCGGGCGTCGGCGTCGGTGTCGCGACATGCGCCGGCTGCGCCGCGGTCTTGCAGCTCGGGCTGGCGAGCGCCGTTGTTAGCGCTTTCGCTTGGCCGGCCGTTGACTTCGACAGATCCACCAGCGCGGGATACCGATTATGCGCCGTTTTCAGCGCTGCGGTCATGGCGGTAGACCACTCGTTGTTCGAAAAATGTTTGTCGTACTGCCTGCCGGCTAAGATCGCGTGATTGAGGTCGTTCTGCCGTTTGTCGAGCTCTGCGATGGCCGCTTCCCACGAACTCACCTCCCCGGCAACTGGCGTCGCGAGCCGTTCGAAGCCGAAGCTTGAGCCGTAAGGTCCATTGAGCTGCCAGTCCAAACCGCCGCATGGCACACTGCCGGCGTAATGCCTCCCGGCGTAGATAAGCTCGCCAGACAGCGCACTGACCGAATACTCAAAATTGCTCGCACTTGTGTCGACACCGTTGGCCCAGGCTTTGAGCCCGCCCGGGGTGGTGCCGTTCGAATCAAGCGATTGCAAATTCTTTTCGAAGTCGGCCCGCAATTGAATGAAGGCTTGCAGCGCCCTATTGAAGGAAACCGGATCCGCGTTCGCGGGGGCGATCGAGCCCGCCAGCACCGCGATGAGCGCGAGGACGGCAAATAGGCAAAGACTGAAGCGGCGAGATCTCATGTTTGCGACCCCCTAGCGACGCTAAAAAAGACCCGAGGTCCGGAACGTCTTGCCCGATAACGTCGCTTGAGCTCCTCCGAGTTCCCCCGGGGAGCTGTCTCAACAAAGGCGGGCTCGGGCTCGAAGCCAACGTAGGGCCGTCATGCAAACCGAGGTCACGACGGTCGCGCGCGGCGACGGCCAGGCCACCAACCCGTTGCGCGAAGGGCTCGCGACCGACCGAATCGCCGACCCGTGCACGATCGTCTTCTTCGGCGCCGCCGGCGATCTGACCAAACGCATGCTCATGCCCGCGATGTGGAATTTGCGGCTCGAAGACATCCTCCCGACGAAATTCGGCATCGTCGGGTTTTCGCGCTCGCCGCGCTCGAACGACGAGTTTCGGACCGACATGAAGGCCGCCGTCGACCAATTCTCGCGCAGCGGCCCCGCAAAGGATCCCCTCTGGTCCGATTTTGCGCAACACCTGAGTTATATCAGCGGCGATTTCAACGACCGCGGCGCGTTCAAAAAACTTCGCGGCACCTTGGACGCAAACGACAAGCAGCTCGGCACGGCCGGGAATCGTCTCTTCTATCTCGCGACGCCGCCCTCGGTCTTTGGGACCATCATCCAACAGCTCAGCGACGTGGGCCTCGGACCGAAGGATCAGGCCGAAGGCTGGACGCGGATCGTTATCGAGAAACCCTTCGGCACCGATCTCGACTCCGCACGCTCGCTCCAAGCCGAAGTTGCAAAGGTTTTCGACGAGCGCCAGACCTATCGAATCGACCACTATCTCGGCAAAGAGCCGGTTCAAGATATCATGGCGCTGCGCTTCGCCAACGTTATCTTCGAGCCGATCTGGAATCGCCGCTACGTCGATTGCATCCAGATTACGGCCGCGGAAACCGTCGGGGTCGAATCGCGCGGCAGTTATTACGACAACGCCGGCACGCTGCGCGACATGATCCAGAACCACGTCCTCAACTTGCTCGCGCTGGTCGCGATGGAACCGCCGATTTCGCCGAGCGCCGATCACATCCGCGACGAGAAGTTCAAGGTGCTCTCGGCGGTTCGCCCGACAAGCGCCGAACAGGCCGCGCAGATGACGGCGCGCGGGCAGTACGGCGCCGGAATCATCGACGGCAAGCAGGTTCCGAGCTACCGGCAAGAACCCGACGTCGATCCGAATTCGAACACGGAAACCTACGCCGCGGCCAAATTCCTCATCGACAACTGGCGCTGGGCCGACGTCCCGTTCTACGTGCGCAGCGGTAAGCGGCTGGCGCGCAAGTATTCAGAGATCGCGGTCACCTTCCGCCAAATTCCGCATCGGATCTTCGGCGAGATGGGCGACCGGATCGAAAGCAATACGCTGGTGATGAAGATCCAGCCCGAAGAGGGCGTCTCGATTCGCTTCAACGCGAAAGTGCCGGGCCCCAAGATGCACATTCGGGCCGTCACGATGGACTTCAACTACGGCACCGGCTTCGGCGTCACGACCGCGCCGGCATACGAGCGCCTCATCGGCGATGCGATGCGCGGCGATGCGACGCTTTTTACGCGTTGGGACGCCGTCGAACGCGCTTGGGAACTCGTCATGCCGACGCTCGAGTGCTGGAAAGCGACGCGCGCCGAAGATTTCCCGAATTACGCCGCCGGGGCGCAGGGGCCGGCGAATGCCGACGCGTTGCTCGCCGCGGACGGCCGCGAATGGCGGAAAATATGACGATCCACGTCGAGTCGATCTCCGACGTCGCTGGGATTCTCGAACGGCTCTGCCACGTTCGCGCCGGTGCCGGCGAGATGACGGCCAGTGCCGTTACGATGAATTTTGTCGTCTTCATCGACGACCCGCAGCGCCGAGAGTGGGTCCTCGAGCGCGCCGCTCGCATCGCCGAGAAACATCCCTCGCGCACGATCGTCCTCGACTCGACCGGCGTTGCAAGCGGCCTCGACGTCTCGTGTAACAAACGCGAGTCCGGCGGCGCCACGATTCTCAACGAGCGTATCGACGTCGGCGTCGCAACGCTCGGTCATGCAACGATCGTCGGGATGGTCCGCCAGTTGACGGTCGCCGGATGTCCGACGATCCTCTGGTGGAGCGGCGCCCGTCTCTTGGAAAGCCGGACGTTTTCGGGTCTGGTCGAACTCGCCGATGCCGTCGTGGTCGACTCGTCCGGGCGCGCCCGCGACGAAGCGACGCTCCGCGAACTCGTCGAATTTCAACGCCGGTATCCGCACGTCGCGCTCCACGATCTTGCGTTCATGCGACTCGCACCGTGGCGCGAGATGATCGCGCAATTCTTTGACGACCCGGCGCTGCGGGACGACCTCTTCTCGCTCACGGCGCTCGAAATCGAGAGCGGCTCGGAAGCCGAGGCTCTTTATCTCGGCGGCTGGTTAGGGAGCCGGATCTCATGGGAAGCGACGGATCCTCGGACGTTTCGCACGTCACGTGGCGAGACGGTCCTCTTCACGCGAACTCCCCGAGGCGAAGGCAGGCGTGTCGTTCGCGTCGTCTTGACGAGCGGCGATTCCCGCTATCTCGCTCAACTTGCCGAAGACGATGAAAACGTTGTGTGCCTCTCGGTCGAAGGGAAGCGCGCCAAAGCCGGCTGGCTCGTCCCGCTGCACGCCGTCGACAATACGTCGCTCATCGAACGTGCGATCTTGGCGGGCGCACGCGATCCGATATTCGAGACGACGCTCGAAACGGTGCGCGGACTCCTCGGCGCTTGACGGTCGTCATGGTGAGCGGCGGCGCGACGCTTGCGTCGCGCCGGAGTCGAACCACCAACGGAGCTCTGTGCTAGAGATCGTCGACGACGCGGACGCGCTCGCCCAAACGCTCGCGGACACGGTCGCCGCAGAAATCGGCAACGCGATCGCGACGCGCGGCCATTGCGCGCTCGCGCTGGCCGGCGGTTCGACTCCGAAGACGGCGTACGCATTGCTCGCGGCGACGCCGCTACGCGAAGGCGTCGATTGGTCGAAGGTGCGCTTCTTCTTCGGCGACGAGCGCTGCGTCGGACCGGACGATCCCCAATCGAATTACAAGATGGCTTACGAAGCGCTACTCGGCCCGCTCCGCATCCCGGCGGAGCAAATCTTTCGCATGCGCGGCGAAGACGAACCCGCGAACGCGGCCCGCGACTATGCCGCGCTCTTGCGCAGCCAGCTCGGCGCCAAACCGGTCCTCGATCTGATGATGCTCGGGATGGGACCTGACGGCCACACCGCCTCCCTTTTCCCCGGAAGCGATCCACTCGAAGACGACGATTCTCTCGTTCGCGCGCCCTATGTCGCCAAATTCTCGGCTTACCGGCTCACGCTGACGCCCCGAGTGATCAATAGCTCTCGTCTGGTCGCGATCGCCGCTGCGGGCTCGGAAAAGGCCGAGGCACTGGCTGCCGCCCTCGAGGGACCGCGCGATCCGCTTCGCTGTCCGGTCCAGATCGTCGCGCCAGTGCGCGGGCGGCTTCTCTGGCTGGTCGATCGCGCCGCCGCCTCCGGCCTCCGGAAGACTTGACCGCGGAGCGCCGGCCCAGCCTGCGCTAAAGCCCTCCCCCAGGGTCTCCGACCACCCAAGCGTGGAGAAACCCGCGCGGGTACGGGCATTGACCCGGCCTGGGGCTGCTCAATTCTTGCCGATTGCAATCGCGATCGGCCTGATGCTCCTCGACACGACGGTCGTCCTCACCTCGCCGGCGCTGGCACGTTCCGTCGCGCCGCTTTCGATCATCCTCGCCTGGCTCGACGTCGTGATCGTCGCCTACCTCTTGGGGATGTGGCCGGGCGTGCTCGCCGCGATCGTTACCGTCGGGTTCGACGCCGCCATACTCCAAGCCGGGAATGCCAACAGCGGCAACAACGCCGGCATGATTTTCTTGATCCTGGTCGTCCAGGTTGTCGTCGCAGCCGTCATCGGGCGCCTCCGCGAGCTCGCGCTTCGCATCCGGGACCAGGACGGCGCGCTCAAATATCGCGATCGACGTTTTCGTGCGTTGACCGAGCACGCGGGCGACTTGATCGTCGTCATCGACGAGCAGGGCCATCCGACGTTCGCAAGCGCGTCGCACCTCGCCGTCCTCGGGTACGACCCCGATGACATCGTTGCCGGGCGCATCACCGATGCGCTCGACGATTCGTCGCGGCGCCGGCTCGTCACGCTCATCGCGCACGCCTTGCGCGGCGCGGGCGACTCCGAAAAAACCGAGGTTCGCGTCCGGCACGCCGATGGCGGGATACGCGCGATCGAGGTCACCGTCAAAAACCGTGTCGATGACGACGCGGTTCACGGCATCGTCCTCAGCGGCCGCGACGTCACCGATCGTAAACGCGCCGAAGAATCGCTCGCAAATCAGGCGCTCCTCGACCCCCTCACAGGTCTTCCCAATCGAAAACATCTGCGCGCCCAAATCGACGAAGAGCTGGCGATCGCGCTCCACACCGGTCATCTGCTCTCCGTCCTTTTCATCGACCTCGATCGTTTCAAAGACGTCAACGATGCGCTCGGCCACCATTGGGGCGATGCGCTTCTGTGCGAAGTCGCCGGCCGTCTCAAAACCAAGGTACGCGAAGAGGACCTCGTAGCGCGGCTCGGTGGTGACGAATTCTCAGTGCTGTTGCCGGCCCACGGCGTTGCCGAAGCGACCACGGTCGCCGAGCGCATCGTCAAGGCTCTGGTCGCACCCTACCGCATCGCCGGACAGACGCTGGTCATCGGCGCCAGCATCGGCATCGCCATCTCGTCCGACGGAGCCGATGCGTCGACCCTGCTGCGGCAAGCCGATATCGCAATGTACGTCGCGAAACGGAATCGCTCCGGCTTCTCCGTCTTCAGCGTCGTCGACGATGAAGATGCACAACGGCGCCTGACCAACGCGACCGCGCTTCACGACGCGATCGCCAACGATCGGCTCCTCCTGTGCTATCAGCCGCAGCTCGGCCTGCGAACGGGTGCGATCACCTGCGTTGAAGCGCTGGTTCGTTGGGACCATCCCGAACGCGGTCTGCTCGAACCCGAGCAGTTTCTTCCGATCGCCGAAGAGATCGGGATGATGCCGCCGCTCACCGAGTGGGTCCTGCGTACCGCCCTGCGCCAGCACAAGCGGTGGCGAAATTTCGGGATCGAAGCGCGCCTCTCCATCAACCTCTCGGGCTACGACTTTCGCGACACGCGCCTGCCGAATACGATCACTCGACTCCTCGCCCTCCACGACGTCGCCCCGTCCCAATTGTGCCTGGAAGTCAGCGAGTCGACGCTGGCGCGCGAATCCGACCACGCAGCGGAGCTCTTCGGCCGGCTGACCGCGCTCGGCGTGCGCCTCTCGATCGACGACTTCGGCACGGGCTACTCGTCGCCGGCAGCGCTCAAGTACTACCCCATCGACGAATTGAAGATCGATCGAAGTTTCATCGGCGGTATGCTCGACGATCCGCACGACGCGGCGATCGTTGCGGCCTCGATCGAGCTAGGCCACAAGCTCGGTCTCGACATCGTCGCCGAAGGCGTCGAAAACGAAGCGACCTGGTCTGAGATCTGCAAGCTCGGCGCAGATCTCGCGCAAGGCAATTTTATCATCGAACCCATACCCGACGGCGAAATCGAGGCGTGGCTGCGAGAGGCCTCGACCCGGCTGGTGCCCGCGCTGGCGCTTACCGCGGCAGCCCGCTAGGCGCGGTTCCCACTTTCGAAACGTCGACGCCGTTGCGGCTGAGGATCCCGCCGCTCACGCGATCGAGTTCGACCAGCGCCTTCGCCAGATCGGTTTGCGCCTGCAACTCGCGATTACGCTGATTGGCGACGTCGACTTCTCGCTGCAAAACCAGAAACGTCGTCGATTGACCGGCTCGAAATTTCCGTAGCTCGCTGGAAGCGACGTCCTCGGAAGCCTGTCGCGCCGCGCTCGCGGCGATCACGCGCGAGCGCGCGCTGCGGTAGGCCTGAAGCGCGTTGCGCGATTCGATTTGAATCCTTTGAATGAGCGCGAGCTCTTGCGTTGCGAGCTGAGCGCGCTGTTCGAGCGCGGCGTGATAGTTGCCCTCGGCTGTACGATTGCGCAACGGAAATGCGATCGTCGCCGAAACCTGCACTTGCGGATAGCGCCCGGCGAACATACTCGCGTAGGCTTGACCTAAGCCGCCGACGGTGTACGAGGGCACGCCCCCTGGAGGTAGGACGAGCGGCTGAAGCGGCGCCTGGCCGGGTGGTGCGTTGGCGTTGACTCGCGCGATGAGCTGATTGATGGCGGCGACTTCCTGATTCGAAGCCGCTAGAAAGGTGTTCTGCAACGGGTTGGTCGCGATGCCGGCGAAGCCGTTCTCGCCGACGCTCAGGTTGAGGTCAACCTGCGGTTTGGTTTGCTCCCAGGCGTAGCGAACGTTCACGTCGGCGCTGCGGGTCTGTTCGCGCAACTGTCCGACTTCGGGCCGCGCGCGCAACGCCGCAACCAGAAGATCGTCGAGCTTCGGCTCGTCCGGAACTTCGACGGTGGGACTCACCGGCACGAGACTCGCCGTCCAGATCGGATCGGCGGGATTGCTCAGGATCAATTGCTTGAGGCGGTTCTGCAGCGTCGCGACGTTCTGCAACGCGGAGTAGACGTTGTCTTGAAAGAGGTTGACCTGCGCGTCTGACTCGATCACGTCGACCGGCGCGGCCGCGCCCGCTTTGACCAGGCGGCCGTTGCTTTCGCTCTGCGCCTTCGACTGCAGGAGCGCGTCTTCCTGAATCCCGAGATTCTTCCAGGCTGCGACCAGGTCGTAGTACGCGTCGAGCACGTTCGATAACGTGTTGGAGGCCTGCAGGAGCGCACTGTCGTTCGAGAGATCGGCGTTGATCTTCGCCAGTTGGAGTTGACGGCGCGCTTCGTCGATGCCGGCGCCGCGCCCGAGCGGCTGGGTGTATACGAACGAGAGTGCGGTCTGATAGTACGGCTCGTAGCCGTTGATCGTATTGTTATTGTCGATGCGTTGTGCGCTGGTGCTGAAACCATAGCGTCCGCCGCTCGGCGTGAGGCCTTGCGCTTGTCCGTTGACGCCGGCGCTGATTTGTTGCGCCGGTCCACCACCCGGGCCGCTTTGGAATGGGCTCAGCGATGGAATTTTCTCGTAGCCGAAACTCGGCTGAACCATCAATTGCAGGTCGTAGGCGCCCTCGGCTGCGACGATCTGCCAGCCGGCGACGCGCCGGTTGGATTGCGCGACCGCAAGATCGGTGTTTCGCGCGAGCGCCATGCCGATCGCATCCGGCAAAGAGAGACCGACGAATGGACCCGACGTCCCGGCCAGATCGCCCGGCGGAAGCACGTTCTGCGGAACGTGAACGATCGGCGAGACCAGCGGCGCCGGGGGCAGGACGAGTCCGCTCGTCGATGACGGCGTCGCGATGATTCCCGGCGTCGCCGTCGCCACCGGCAGCGCAGCCGGAGTGGGCGACGGCACGGTGACCAGCGCCAGGCTAAACGTCAACGAAAGTAGCAACGGGCTTCTCCTGTTCTCATATTCACTCGGCGGCGAGCATCGCTCTTTTGGGTCGCCGCATGATGAACGCTAACGGCGCGAGTGCGAGCGAGACCAGACCTACGGCGCGCGCCGTGTCGGCATACGACAAGACCGCAGCCTGCGCGCTGACCAGCGCGTTGAGTCTCTGGAGCGCGCCGGGCGATTCGGCGCCGCCGTTACGCCGGATATATCCCGCGACCGGTGGGGAACTCAACGTCATTCGCGACGCCAATTCCGTGTGGTGGACGGCATTCGCGCGCGCTAAGATCGTCACCAAGACCGCGATCGCGACGCTGCCGCCGATCTGGCGCGCCAAGTTGAAGAATGCGGCTGCCGCGGGGACGTCGCGCATTTCGACCGCCGTCAGGACGCTGACGGTCAGCGGCACGAAGATCTGAGCCAGACCGAGTCCGCTCAGCGCTAACGGCCAAAAGAACGTCCAGAAATCGGCGGTGGTGGTGGTTACCGAGGCCAGCATGAAATTGGAAATGCCGATCAAGACGAAGCCCGACGCGACGAGGATGCGCTGATCGACGAGATTCCGGCCCGAGAGGTACGCCGCCAGCGGCGTGAACAGCATCACGGCGCCGGCCCGAAAGACGAGCAATTCGCCGGAGAGCGTAGCGGTAAAACCGAGCGAGCCTTGGACGTATTGGGGCAAAATCAAGACGCTCCCGTAGAGGCTGACGCCGAGCACGACGCCGAGGAGGCTTCCGGCCGCGACCGTGCGATAGCGCAACACGCTCAAGTCGACGACGGGCTTCCGCTGGTACAGCTCCCATCCGACAAAAGCGATGAGCCCCAAAACTGCGGTGAACGTGCACGTCACGATCGATGCGTCGCCGAACCAATCTTTTTGTTGTCCCTGGTCCAAGACGTATTGCAGCGAACCGATGCCGACGGCCAACAGTCCAAGCCCGACGTAATCGAGCGGCATCTTGGTGGGCCGCTCGGGGTTGCGCAGGAGCCAGAGCACGAGTCCCAGCGCCAGCAAACCCGGCAGAACGTTGATGAAGAACGCCCAGCGCCACGATAATTGGTCGGTGATCAATCCGCCCAGCGTCGGACCGAGGGTTGGACCGACGATGACGCCCATCGAGAAGATCCCGGCGGCGAGACCTTGTTTGTCGGCGGGATAGGTTTCGCGCAAGATCGCCTGCGAGGTCGAAATCAGGCCGCCCCCGCCGACGCCTTGAACGATGCGCCAAAAGATGAGCGCCTCGAGAGAGCCCGCTAACCCGCACATCATCGAGGCGACCAAAAAGATGGCGATCGAAGCCGCGTAGTATTGGCGGCGGCCGAAGCGCCGCTGCAGCCAGGGCGTGATCGGAATGACGATCACGTTGGCGATGATGTATCCCGTGCCGATCCAGGCCGCCTGGTCGATGCTCGCGCCGAAGTTCCCCTCGATATTGGGAAGAGCGACGTTGACGATCGTCACGTCGACGATTTCGAGCAACGTTGCGACGACGATTGCGAGCGTGATGAGGGAACGGCGCCAACCGTACTCGACGACGTTACGCGGCGTCGCCGCGACCCGTCCGTTCGCAACGAGCGGGCGCGCGAGGACCGGATTCGCGGTCAAACTATTTGACCTTCACCGAGGTTTCCACCGACATCCCGGGGCGTAGGGGATACTTCGGATCCGGGTTGTCGAAGACGATGCGTACGGGCACGCGTTGCGTGACCTTTACGAAGTTGCCGGTTGCGTTCTGCGGTGGAACCAGGCTGAACTTGTTTTGTGAAGCCGGCGCGATCGTCTGGACGTGGCCCTGAAATTTCACGCCCTTGTATGCATCGACACCGATGTCGACCGGCTGACCGGGGCGCATGTTTCCGAGCTGCGTCTCTTTGTAATTCGCCGTGATGTAGACGCCGGTCGACGGGATGATCGTCATCAACGATTCTCCCGGCTGCACCGTTCGGCCGACTTCCACGTTCTTGGCGCCGACGTATCCGTCGATGGGGGACCGAATCTGGGTGTACGAGACTTGGTCCTGCGCCGTCTTCAGCTGCGCGTTGGAGACGCCGACCTGCGCCGCGGCGGCGCTGGCCTGTGCCTGCTGCGCACTCACCCGGCTCGGTGCCGACGACTCGGCCAGCTTCCCTTGAGCCGTCACGAGCGTCCCTTGCTGGACGCCGATTTGCGCCGCGCTGCTGGTTGCGGTACTGCGCTGCGCGACGACCTTCTGCTGCGCCTGCCCGACGTCGGCACTCGCGGCGTTCGCATTGTCCTGCGCCTGTCGATAGGCGGAGGCCGAGGCTTGGTAGGCGGCGCGTGCTGCGTCAAGTTGCGCCGGCGCGAGATCGCCGGTTGAAACCAACGATTGCGTGCGCCTCAAATCGGCCGCGGCCTTCAGCATCGTTTGATACGCGCCCGGCACTGCGGCTTTCGCCGCCTGCAATTGGGCGCGGGCCGCATCGAGCGCGGCTTGCGCCGCCGCGATTTGGTCCTGCTGCGATTGCGCCGAGGCGCCGGCGCCGGCGATGGCGGCCTGCGCCTGGTCGATCTGGCCCGCGCTCTGTTCGGTTTGAGCCTGCTGCGTATCGCGCGTCAGCGTCACGTTGGCCTGAGCAGCCTGAGCTTGAGCGGTTGCGACGCGCACGTTTGCTTGGGCTTGAACGAGACGCTCGCGTTCGTCGCGATCGTCGAGTGCGATCAGCAGCTGGCCGCGCCGGACCGGCTGATTCGTATCGACCAGGATGCGGCTGACGCGTTCGGCGATCTTGCTCGTCGCGTCGACCTGATCGGCGTCGATCTGCGCGTCGTCGGTCGTCTGATGGGTCGTCGCGTACGCGAGGTAGCGGGCTCCGAAATAGATGACGACGAGCGCGACGATGACGCCGGCGACGATCAGCAACGTGCGGCGTTGCGGCGAAGCGGCTCGCTCCACGATCGCGTCGCGGCCGTCGGGGGCGACGATTGGTGGCGGCATCGGGGGGTGCGTGGTAGCCATTACTTGACTCTTGCTCCATTTAAGAACAGATCGACGATCGTGCTGGTCGCGCGTTCCGTTGACATTTCGGAATCGCCCCACAGCTTGCGCGCCATCACGTACGCAAAGAAAAGCGAAAGAAAAAGCCGCGCCAGCGTGTCGCCCTCGCCGCGCAGCATCCCGCCGTCGACCTTTTGGCCCATGAATTCGGCGAGCCTGAGCCTCGTCGCTAAGGGTGTGCGCCAAGCGCAGGTGAATCCGTCGGGATTGCTCACCTCTTCGGCCATCGTCACCTTGATCAGATCTTCGCGCTGGCGGATCGCCGCAACCGTGGCCAATCCGATGCGGAAGAGTTGCTCCTCGAGCGTCGGCAGAGCGCGGACTTCCTCGAGTAATTGTGGCAGGATCGTGTCGCTGCTGAAATGCTCGAGCATAGCCGCCAGCAGCTGGCCTTTCGTTCCGAAATGACGAAAGAGCGTCGCCTCATTGACGCCGGCGCGATCGGCGACTTCGCGGGTCGTCGCCCCGCGCGTCCCTTTTTCTGCATACAGCTCGCGCGCCGCAGCCAAAATCCGCAAGCGCGTCTGGTCGACGCCGGTCTTTGCGCCCGAGTCTTCCGCCCTGAGCATCGTCACCTTCGTACTCATGCGGCCGATTCCACGATGGCGAAGAGTCTGTCGAGAGCCGTCACGCGAAGCGTCTCCCTGACGGCTTTCCGCCCAACGGCCAAGCTAATATGCCCACCGAGTTCGTTCATGCTGCGCCGCATGCGAATCAGGGCACGGATTACCGTAGGTTCCAGCGTAACCAGCCGGCCGAGGTCGATCGTCATCTCGCGCGAGCCCTCGTCGGCGGCAGCCGCGATGTCTGCCTCGAGCAGCGCCAAGGCGGCCGAATCGGTTACCGGTCCGAGCGAGAAAGCCATCGATGTCTTGGGGTCCACAGGCGGGTCCTTCATGAAAGCGGGTACTTGCATGCATGATATCGCGATTCAGCCAGAAATGCAAGTAGCTACTTGCATCCCTTACCCCGAAAATCCGAGCACCCCGTCACCCTGAGCGAAGCGAGCGCAGCCAATGTCACCCTGAGCGAAGCGAGCGCAGCGAGCGGAGTCGAAGGGCAGACGGAGACGCGAAGCGACCGTCGGAGGCTCGGAAACGTGGAACGATGGCCGGGAGCTTGAGCCTGAACCCGGGCGGCTTGGCCGGACTCGCCTCGGCGGTCGGGCTGACCGGAGCTTCGATCGTCGTGCGCCGGCTTTCCGAAACCGGCGAGGGCGATGAGATCGCCGCAAACCCGCTGGCCCCGCTCGCGGCCGCTTCGATGATCAAGGTGCCGATCGCCGCCGCCCTGACTCGCCTCTGGTTGGAAGGAAGCTTCCATCCGGAAGACCGCGTCATCGTGCGCGAGTCGAACATGACCGCGAACGACGCTGCCTCACCGCTCGTCCCCGGCTACCGAGCCCGTCTCGACGAGTTGGGGTGGCTGATGATCGCCCGCTCCGATAATGTGGCGACGAATACGCTGATCGACGTAATCGGTCGCGATCGCGCGACCTCGTTCGCTCGTGGTTGGGGTCTCGCGAACACGGCGATCCGGCGAAAGCTTTCGGGGAGCTCGGCGCTCATCGTCGATCGCGAAGAACAAGGACGAAACGCACACCCTGCCGCCGACGCCGCGCACCTCTTTGCGCTGATCGCACAAGACGAGGTCCCCGGCAGCGATTGGCTGCGCGACACGCTCGCCGCACAAGAGTGGAACACGAAATTGAGCGGCGGCTTGCGCGAAGGAGACCGTTTCGCTCACAAGACCGGCGACACCGACGAGGTATCGCATGACGGCGGCATCCTCGAACTCGAAAACGGCTCGCGCTACGTCATCGTGGTCTACACGGCATTGCCTTCTTCTCCCGAGCACGACGCCCGCTTCGCCGATTTCATGCGCTCGCTGCGGTCTCTCTTCGTCTAGACTACCAGTCAAATCGCCCGATCGCGTCCCACTGATCCGGCTGCGTCCCTTCCCAGGCGAAGAAAATCTCGCCGATCGCGCCGAGGTGTTTGCTCTCTTCGAGCGACGCGGTAATCTCTGCGGCTGGTGGGGCGCCGTTCCGACCTTCTGCGGCGGTTTGCCCCCCGATGCTGATCGGAACGTTTCGGTGCGAGTAGGCCCGGAGCGTCCGGTACGAACCGCTCAGTAGCCGCTTCACTTCTTCGGGCGCCGTGGGATGACGCACCATCATGCGCCAGTACGCCATCGGCTGCAAGACCGAGACGAAGCGCGCGATCTGCCGATAAGGATACTTACGCCCGTCCAAATGTTCGAGGTACGGGTCTTCGACGTTCGCGGCGACGAGATACTCCGGCCCGAGCGCTTGCCGGACGTACTCCACATACATCCAAAGGGCGTCTAGCTTTTGCGGGTCGCCGCCCATGAACTCGTCACCGCGTTCGACGTCGACGGCAAGCCCGGTAAAGCGCGTCCCCTTTGCCGTACGATAGTAGGCGCAGCGCACCGAAGCAGCGACGTCGTCGAACATCGTGTCGCGCGGGACCGTCCAGCCGAGCGTGCCGATGCCGTGCGCCGCCAGCCCGTCGATGACCGCATCGATCGTCGGCTTCGCTTCCGGCGTAATCTCCCAATAGGCACCGTACGCGACGCGCAGCTCCACATAGTGCAAGCGGGCCCGCACTGCTTGTGCCACGATCTGACCCGGATCGAGGTGTTTGAAGTAAAGCTTGTCGAGTGGGTTGGCGGTGAACCACAGCCACATGCCCTTACCGCCGGCGTTGACGACAGCCGTGGGCGGCGGTGCAGCCGGCGTGAACACGGGCCCGAGCCGTACCGCTTCCCGATTCGTGCGATAGACGACGTAGCGGTAATGCCGCAAAGGTTGCACGGTCGCATCGCGATAGGTGGAACTCGGTCCCGCTACGATCCCGATCGTCTTTCGACGTCCCGCGCCGTCGGTGCGGACGACTCGTGCGACGTCGGTTTCGCGAGGGAACCAACCGATCTGCACCACGTGCGGCCCGATCGGCTTCGCGACGACGCGCGGCCCGCGCCAAGTGCGCGTATCGGTCTGCAACGTGATCGGCGGAAAACTCGGGTTCGTCGAATGCGCGGTCATCGTCAGCACGCCGGCGCGCGTCGCTTTTAGGATCGCAGCCGGTTGGCCGTACGCGAGTCGCGTCTGCCATTGCACGTACCCGTCAGGTGACGTCCAATTGACCTTCGAGGCGGCCATGACGCGCGTCGGCTTGCCGTCCGCGTCCCAATACTTGGTGACGACCAGCCAGCGAGCGTTGCCGTCGGAGTCGAACCCGAGCGGGCGGCTATCGAGCGTCAGCCGGGCCGCCTGTTTTCCCCAATAGACCGGACCACTCGCAGTCGCGAGCGGTGTTGCGGCCGGAGGCGCGGACGCCGGCTCGGCTTGGGTCAGGACGATCGCGAACGCGAACACGAGCGCAATCTTCATCGTTGCACTGCTTCGTCAACGAAGGAGAGGCGAACTAGTTGCGGATCGTCAGGAACAGTTCGAAGGTGCGTACGTTCTGCGAGTCGGGCGTGAAGCCGTAGCCCGTGTTCGGAATCGTCCCCGGAGGGAATTGCTCGACGCCGCCGTCCGAGAACCAGCCGGGCGCCGGGCAGAATGCAGCCAATGTCGACGTCGCCGCGATCGGGAACGTGCGCCCGTAGCAGTTGTTCTTCGACGGCGACGGACCACGCAGATTGTCGAACAGGTTGGTCACGAGAAGTCCGAGCGACGCGCGGCGATGATCGTCCTTCCGCAACAGGTCGTACGCGAACGAAATCTGACCCCACCACCAGCCCGGAGCCTGATGCGGGGCCGTGTCGATCTCACCGTTGGGCCACGAGGTCGGAAAGTCGCTGCCGAAGACGTTGTACCATGCGCAACACTGATAGAGCACGTAGGGATCGACGTGCCACCGGTTGTGCTTGATGTCGGCGGTCAACGACGCGGAGAGCGGCGGGTTGCCGGCGACGTGGTAGAGCGTGTGGTTGAGAAGGAACCCGGAGGTGCTCGTGAAGCTCGTCAGCGCCGTCGTCAGTACCTGCGACGACGACCACGAATTCTCGTACGTCCCGGAGAGGAACCATGAAAGGGCGTTCGTGCCTTGCTCGATGTGGTTGAGGCCGAGCTCGACTCCGAAGTTCTTGTTGACGCCGTCGGTCTTGAGAAGATTCGGACCCGAGAACGTCACCATGCCGTTCGATACCGTGAAGTTCGGATAGAACGTCAGCGTGTTGCGGGCTTGGTGATAGTACGGCGTCACCCGCATCGACGTGCGCCCGTCCCCGAACTGGTGCGCGTACGAGAAGTCGTAGTTGTTGTCGAGTTCCGGGTAGAGGTAAGAGCCCGGCGCATACGGGTTCTCGACGCGGCTCGACGCGGCATTCGTCCCATTCGGAGAATCGTTGAAGAAGTACGACGACGGGACGAACCCCGTCGTGGTCGCGTACGACGCGCGGACGATGTCGTTGGGGCCCACTTGCCACGACAGGCCGAAGCGCGGATCCCACGCGGAGATGTAGTACGCGCCGCCCGTATCCGGCCGCAGCGGGATGTGATACGATTCTCCTTCGTAGCGAATCGACGGCTCGACGGTCAGTCGGCCGAAGGTCTTTTTCACACCGACGTAGGCCGTCGGCAGCGTCAACGGATAATCGACGTTGAGGTAGAGGAACGGCCATGTCCCGTTGAGGTTGAACGGGCTGCCTAAACCTCCGCTGGCGGTGTTGCCTTCCCGGTCGTAGTACGCCTGAAGTTGCTGATCGTATTCGTACGAGGCGCCGGCATAGACTTCGGTCGTCGCGTCCGGCGTGAACGTCAGGTCGAGCCCGCCGAGGTAGATGTTCGAGCGGCGATCCCCGTAGAAGCTCTGCGCGTCACAGCCTCGGCCGGCGGTGCCCGATGGCTGCCCGGCCACGACGCCGAACGGGCAGCGATTGATTAGGGTGTTGCCTAAGAGAAAGCCCTTGTACGGACTCGCTACGGGAAAATTCGGATCGTCGTAGGGCTGATTGAAGATGTACTGATTGAAGTTCTCCGCAAGTTTGAACGTGCTGTACAGCTTGTCGCCGAAGGTGTGGGTCCATTGCAGTTTGCCGATCCCGGAATAGTGGTGCCAGACGTCCGCAGAGTTCGGACCGACGGGCATGTATTGCAAGCCGGTCGGCGTCCCGTTGAGCGGGTCGACGCATGGGCGTCCGGTACTCGACGTTCCGCCGTTGGTCACCTTGGGGATGCCACCAACGTTCGTGACGACCACGCCGTTGCATGGATCGACCTCCATCGGCGTGTAGGAGCTCGACGCGAGCAGGTAGCCGAAGTCGAAGCGGCCGTAGCCGTTCTGGACCAAGAACTGAAGGTCGTCCTTGCTGCTCGGGTGATAGTGGAAATTGCCGATAAGATCGCGGGTCCACACGTCCGGCGCGATGCTCGACGACGCGCTGATCGCGACGAAAGGCCACGTGTATTCGCCATCTGCGACTTGGTTCGCAGAGTTCACGCCGTCGAAGCCGAGATAGTACGAGAAGCGGCGGTCCGCGGTCGCACCGCCGTATTCGAGCGTTAGATAGTGGTTAAAGGTCGGGCCGGTTAAGCCGGTCGAGATAACCGAAAACGCGGGGTACGTTCCGGTCTTGATCGTGTTATTGATGACGCCGGCGGTGGCATGTCCGTAACGCGCATTGAAGCCGCCGGTGTAGAGCTCGACCGAGTTGACGCCGAGATTCGAGAGGTTCGTCGTGAACAAGCCGGTCAACCGGTCGTTGATCGGAGTGCCGTCCAATTCGTAGTCCATCCCCACGGCGTTGCCGCCGCGCGTGCGCGGCACGCCGCCCGCACCGAGGATCGTAACGCCGGGAACCGACTGAAGATACTGGTAGAGGGTTTTGTGGAGATTGTCCGCACCCTGGGCCGCGTCGAATTGCTGTGCGGAGAGGTTGTAGACATCGGCGGTTTGGCCCGGCTGCACGAGATTCGCCGCGGAGTGCGCCCTTACGGCTCCGATCGTCCTGAGCGCCGCCGGCGTTACCGGTTCGTTGAGCGTGAACGCTTGGTCCGCGAAGACCGTAACGCCGGTGACCGATACCGGGCTGAATCCTGGCCGCTCGAAAGACACGAGGTATGTATCAGGAATCAGATTCCCGATGTTGTAGAAACCCTTGGAGTCCGTAACCGCACCGGCCACGCCCGAGGGAGATACGGCGGCCACGCGCACGTCGGCCAGCGGCTTTTGTGTCGATGCATCCGTCACGGTGCCGGAGATCGAGCCGGTTGTGCCGGCAAATGCGGGCTGGATCGTCAGACCGTAGAGTGTCAACCCGATCGTGATCGCGGCCGCCGCGACCGCCCACGAAAAGCCCAGGGGACGATTGAGATATGTCATTTGACCTTCTCCCAAAGGGCGACTCGTCCAAAAAGCTGCTCGACCGCTCGAGAACTGCGCGGGCGGCCGTCTCATCCTTTCTTAAAAGCGCAAAATACATCCTCGCTTGGGCCCTGCCCGAGCCGGCGCTCACTGCAACGCGAGGTGCGAGAGGAACTCGGCCCGGAGCGTGGCCAGTGCCGCTCGACCTCCGGGTCGCTCGGCCCCCATCCACGAATTGACTTGCCACGAAAATGTAATGGGTCCGTGGGTCTTCGTCTTGACGTAGCCCGAGAGCGTCCGCACGTTGCTGATGGCGCCGTCTTTCAGAAACGCGTTGCCGACCGCGGGCGTCCCCAAATACGCTTTCAGCATCGTCCCGCGGACGCCGGGGACGGCGAGCGCGTCGAGCACGATGTCACGGTACGGACTGTTCCAATCCGCTTGGAGAATCTTCACGAGATCGCCCGGCGTGATGTGATCGTAGTGCGAAAGCCCCGAACCGTCGCCGACGCGGACGCTCGCCGGATCGATCCCGATCGATTGCAGGAAACGCCGTTCGGCGATGATGCCGTTGGCGCCGGTCCCCGGTTCGCCGGCTTCTGCGACGCCGAGCTCCTTCAAGAAGAGTTCGCCCATCAAGTTGTCGCTGCGATACCAAAATTCCGCGAGCAACTCCGGAAGCTTAGCCGACCGATGGGCCCAGACGACTTGCGTACCGCGGGGGGCGACGCCTGACTGGACGCCGCCGTCGACGGCGATACCCCGTTTCTGTAACGCGCGCAGGAAGACGTCGCCCGCATAACTTGGCGGATCGGGGACGGCAGCGCGGATGTCGCCCGACGTCTTTGCACCGAGCGGATAATTCCCGCTCAGGACGATCGCGCGCGGCGTGTCCCACAGACGCTCGATTTTCGAGGTGTCCTTCGAGCCCGCCGGCCCGGTGGTCAGCCGGTTTTCGATCGAGAACGCCCCGGACTGCGGCCAGACGTCGAGCCGAACGGGGGCGCCGGCACTCGAGCCGGGCGTCATCGTGGCATGTACGACGCCATCTTCCAGCTCGAGCGCGCTGATCACGGGCGCATAATAATATGGGATGTCATCCCACGACCAGCCGGACCCATAGCGCTGCGCATCGTAGTGCGATGCATCGGTCACCAACGCACCGTCGATGCGACTTACGCCTTGCGTGGCCAGCGCCGCCGCGGCAGCGTCGAGGTCGTGCGCCGTCAGAAGCGCGTCGCCGCCGCCGTGCAGATAGAGATTTCCATGAATCACTCCCTCCACCGGCGCGGTGTCGGCTTGTACCTGTGTGACGAAGGCAAAATCCATCCCCAGCTTGCGTAGTACGGTCGAGCCGACGACCAGTTTGAAGTTGGAAGCGGGGATGAAATCGGCATCGGCGTTTCTCGAATACAGGACCGTTCGACGCGCGGTGTCGACGATCGATAAGCCGATCAACGAGCCGCGCAGGGTCGGCGCCGTCAGGATTTGCTTATCGATGTAGCGCCGCAGCGCAGCGGTTTGTTCCTGCGCCCACGGCCGGCCGCCGGGCTTGGGCTTCATGACGGTCGCGACCGAGGACATGTCGGCTGCGGTCGCCGCCGATGCCGCGAGCAATGCGCACCAACCGAGCAGGATTACGATTCGCTTATACATGTGTGGAACTCACGATGGTCGCCGGGACGACGCCGGAGCGGCTCTGCAGGCCTGAAGGTAGGAAGGCTGAGAAGCACAACGTTCGCGAAGGACGAGCTAATTGGAGGATTTGACGTGCGAATGAAGTTGGTTTTTTACGCCGCGCTTCTCATGGTGCTCGGTACGAGCGTCGCCTTCGGCGCAGGTGGACCGATGGCCGGCAAGACGGTCAAAGTCGGCGTGATCGCCGACGTCACCGGTTCGGCCGGCGCTTATGGGACGTCGCAGAAAAACGCCTACGAACTCGCGACGGACGATCTCAAGGCCGGGTTGATCGACGCGGCCGGGGCGACCTTGCAGTTCGACATCCAAGACTCGGCCTCCGACCCGGCGCAGGTCGTCAACCTCGTGCAGAAATTCACCTCCGACGGTTCGGCGATGATGATCGGACCGACGCTTTCGAGCGAAGCCAAGAAAGCCGACCCGATCGCCGTCCAAAAGAACCTGACGATCATGGCGACCTCGAATACGGCGCAGGGGATCACGACGATGGGGCAGTGCGTCTACCGCGACTCCCTCTCCGAGGAACAAGTCGTTCCGCAGATGCTCGAGAAGATGGAAAAAGCCTGGAAGGTCAAGACGGCCGCGATCATCTACGGCGACGACGATCAGTTCACGAAGACCGACTACGACATCTTCAACGCGACGCTCAAAGAGCGCAAGATCGACGTCGTCGACGTCAAGACGTTCCACAAGGGCGACGTCGACTTCAAAGCTCAGCTCACCGCAATCAATGAAAAGAAACCCGATCTCCTGGTGATCGGGGCTCTCGTCGAAGAGGGTGTCAAGATCGCGGCGCAGGCCAAGCAACTCGGCTACAAGGGACACCTCACCGGTGGCAACGGACTGAATTCTCCGAAGTTCATCGAGCTTTCGGGTGCGGCTGGTGACGGTGTGATCGTGGGCGCCGCGTACTATCTCGGCGACACGCGCGGCGGAAACAAAGCGTTCGTCGAGCGTTACACCAAGAAGTTCGGCAAGCCGCCGGATCAATTCGCCGCTCAAGCATACGCAGCCGCCCAAGTCATCGCGGCCGCGATCAAGGGCGGAGCCACGAATTCCGGTCAGTTTTGCAGCTTTTTCGGAAACATGAAGCCGCTCATGACGGTCCTCGGGCCTGTTTCCTTCGCGACGTCGCGCGACGTCAGAGCCGACAGCGCAATCTTGGAAGTCTCAAAAGGCGCTTTCGTCCCGTTTAAGTAGCCTCAGCCGAGTAACAAGGCGCGTGTCATGCTGAGCGAAGGCGCCCCTCGACAAGCTCGGGACAGGCTCCGCAGCCGAAGTCGAAGCACCGACGGGACCCCGAGCTAGCCGAATGTTGATCCAACAACTCGCGAACGGTCTTTTCCTCGGTGCGGTCTATGCGTTGTTCGCGATCGGCTACACCCTCATTTTCGGCGTGCTCGACATCCTCAACTTGGCGCATGCAGCCATCTTCATGTTGGCGGCGTTCGTCGCACTCTCGCTCGTCGGCGCCGGGTTACCGCTCGTGCTCGCCTTCGCGCTCGCGCTGGTTTTTGCCGGCTTCCTCGGCGTGCTGCTCGACCGGGTCGCCTTCGCACCGCTGCGCCGCCGCAACGCCGGGACGCTCGTACCGCTGATCTCCAGCATCGGCGCTGCGATCATCATGCAAGGCGTCGCGCGCGGCATTTGGGGACCCGACGAACACCGCTTTCCGTCGAGCGCTCTATCGACGAGCGAAATCCATCTCGGAGGCGTGACCGTCGGTGCGCTGGACCTGCTCATTCTGGCGATCGCGCTGGCGATGATGGGCGTGCTTTCGTACGTCCTGCGTTCGACGCCGCTCGGCCGCGCGATCCGCGCCGTCGCCGCCGATCGCGTCGCCGCCGCGATCCTGGGCGTGGACATCGAGCGAACGATCGCGTTGACGTTCTTCATCGCATCGGCGCTGGGCGGCGCTGCCGGCATTTTGATCGGACTGCAATATAACAGCGTCAGCCTCGAGATGGGCTCGCGCATCGAACTCAAAGGGCTCGCGATCATCATCCTCGGCGGAATGGGCAGCGTGACGGGCGCCGTGATCGGCGCATTCATCCTGGGCGCGGTCGAGACGCTGTCGATCGCTTACATCTCCTCGAGCTATCGCGACGCGATCGCCTTCGGCGTCATGTTCCTGATCCTCGTCCTGCGGCCGACGGGTTTGCTCGGAAAGCGCGCCTTGCGCGCCGCCTGAAGGCCGGGCGAGCCCGATGATCGAGTTCCTTTCCCAGCACTCGAAGCTGATCGATCAGGTCGGCATCAACGCGTTGCTCGCCCTCTCGCTCTCGATCTCGCTGCGCGCCGGCAGCCTCGCGCTGGCTCAGGCCGCCTTCATGGGAATCGCCGCCTATGTCAGTTCGGTCGGAGCGGTCCGCCTCGGCTGGAATCTCATGGCGGCGGCGTTGCTCGGCGCACTTGCCGCAGCGCTGGTCGCCGCCGTTCTGGCCCTCCCGATCGGCAAGCTGCGCGGCGTCTTCCTGGCGATCGCGACGATCGGATTCGGCGAGATCGCGCGGATCGTTGAGATCAACTGGCCGATCACCGGCGGCGCCGAAGGCTTCTCCGGGATTCCGAACGACGCCAGCACGATCTGGATCTACGCCACGCTGACCGTCGTCGGCGTAGCGCTCTATCTGTTTGGGCGCAGCAAACTCGGGCTGGCCGTCTCGGCGACTCGTGAAGACGAGAATGCAGCGCGCGGCGTCGGGATCGACGTCGCGGCCGTGCGCATGGGGACGCTGATCGCCGGCGCGATCGTCGCCGGACTCGCGGGCGCACTCTACGCGCACTCGAACTTCTTTATTACGCCGGGTGATTTTGGATTCGGCCGCATGGAGCAGATCTTGGTGATGTGCGTGATCGGTGGGGTGACGAGTTCGGCCGGCGCGATTCTGGGGGCGCTCCTGATGACCGTCCTGCCCGAGCTGGTCCGCTTCTTACACGACTATCGCGAGGTTTCGAGCGGCGCCATCCTGCTCGGCATCATCCTCTTCGCGCCGAGCGGGATCGCCGGTCTCTGGCAGCGGCGCACGTGAGCCTCGAGCGTCGCGGCGACCATCTGGTCGTCGAACGTGTCAGCGTCCGCTACGGCGGGGTGCTTGCGCTGGACGCCGTCAGCCTCGACGTCCCATCCGCCACCGTCGTCGGATTGATCGGCCCAAACGGCGCGGGGAAGACGACGCTGATCAACGCCGTCACCGGCGTCGTGCGACCGGTTTCGGGGGCAATTACGCTCGGGGCGGTTCGCCTGAATCGCCTCCCGCAATATCGGGTCGCGCGCGCCGGCGTCGCGCGAACCTACCAAAACATACGCCTCTTCGCCGCGCTCACCGTCGCCGAGAACGTTCGCGCCGGCGCCTACGCGCGTCCCGGCGTTCTCACCGACAACGCGTTGCGCGCCTTGCTCGACCGCGCGATGGTACACGATCACGATCTGCAGCGCCGGGCCGGGACGCTTCCATACGGCGAGCAGCGCCGTCTGGAAATCGCGCGCGCACTCGCCTCCGATCCGCACATCCTTCTGCTCGACGAGCCGGCCGCGGGGATGAATCCGAGAGAGACCGGCGAGCTGCGCGCGTTGATTCGTGCGGTCGCGGAAAGCGGCACAGGGATTCTGCTGGTGGAGCACGACATGTCGCTCGTCACCGCGGTCTGCGACCACGTGCTGGTTCTGAACTTCGGCGAGGCGATCGCGCAAGGGTCGCCGGCCCAGGTCGCACGCGACCCCGCCGTCATCGAAGCCTATCTCGGCACCGCCGCCGAGTCGAGCAGCGCCTGATGGCGCTGATAGAGATCGAGGATCTGCGCGCCGGGTACGGACGGATCGAAGTCCTTCACGGCATTTCGCTGCAGCTCGAGGCGCATACGCTGTGCGCGATCGTCGGCGCGAACGGCGCGGGGAAGACGACGCTCTTGCTTGCCCTCTCGCGGCTCATTCCGATTCGCCACGGGCACGTGCGTTTCGACGGCCGCGACATAACGCGCGCCGCGTCGCACGCCGTCGTTCGCGCCGGCCTCATCCAGGTGCCCGAAGGACGGCGCATGCTCGCCACGCTCAGCGTCGAGGAAAATTTGCGCGTCGCCGGCGAGGCGCGCCGGGCCGGGGACGTCGCCACCGATCTCGAGGCGATGTACGCCCGCTTCCCGATTTTGGGTACGCGGCGGACGCTCCCCGCGGGCTCGCTCTCCGGTGGCGAGCAACAGATGCTCGCTTTCGCCCGAGCGCTCATGGCGCATCCCAAGGCGCTGTTGTTGGACGAACCGTCGATGGGGCTCGCGCCGAAGCTCGTCGAGACCATCTTCGAACTCATCGCCGAGGAGCGCGCGCGCGGCACGTCGATCTTGCTGGTCGAGCAGAACGCGCGCAAGGCATTGGCCCTCGCCGATTACGCCTACGTTCTCGAACGCGGAACGATCGCGCTGCACGGGAAAGGCAAAGATCTCCTCGGCCGCGAGGAGATAACCGCCGCGTATCTCGGGGAGGTTACTGACCGTGCCAGTCGGTGAAGGGGGTCGGTTTCGGATACGGCGGACCGGCCTCCAGAACGATGTCGGCGTGCAGCGTCAGTTCGATCTTGCGAGGATCGCCATTGTAACGCCGGCCGCCGACGTAGGCGCGCAGTTGCCCCTTCGAGAGCTTGACGGGTCCGACGTGCGTCGCATTCAGCGGCTCCCCCCAAATGTCGAAGAACTCGCCGAGGCGGTACGTGCGGGTGACCGGCGATTCGATGTGTATGATGCCGTCGGTCGTGTGCGTGTGCAGCCAATAGAGGCACTGAGCGAAGAGCGGCCGGCCGACGTTGTCTGGAATCGGTACCGGCTTCCCGTGGTCGTAGATCGCCAAGTGCTGATGGATGTGAAAGACGCCGCTTTCCATCTGCTCGCAGCGAATGCCGTCGACGGTCGCGCCGCCCGGTGGATCGCCGAACGCGCCGCTCGCAAGTGCGAGCGCCGAGATGAGAAAGGCGGCGGTCGTAACGGCCCGCCGGACAGAGATTGAGATCAAAGCGGACTCCGGTTCTGTGAGTATGTGGTGGATTTCTGCGAATAAGCGAACTTTCTTGTGGAATCGTTGTGGGCAGGCGAATCGACCTCTTGAAACGGGGAAATTGCATTGGTATAGTCAGGGCACTTCAGCAATGAAGTGCGGTGAACGTGACACCGCGGTCGATTTTTGAAGGGAACACCGCTTCGCGGCGGACATCCAGTCGAGCGACCGAAACGCACGCGAGCGAGATGCGGGCCGAGCAATCGGAGTACGCGCGAGCGAGTGCCAGAAACACGTCGGCGGGGTTCTGCGAGCAATCGTGGGGCCCCGTTAGCGTTCCGGCCGCCGTCACGGCTCGTAGCGAGCGGCGATGTTACGCGCCAGGGCTGCCGCGGCCGCTCTCACTTCGGGCGGACCGAGTATCTCCGCTTCGCTTCCCCACTTCATCGCCCAGCGCACGAACTCGGGGGCGTCGGCGACGATGTATGCGATCTCGACCGAGCCGTCGGCAGCTTCTTCGATCGTCCGCTCCTGGACGACGCGGTCGGCCGCCGCAGCGCGCGCGACGACCGGCGAAAACCTGACCGTCACCCGCAGAGCGTCGTCCCCGTGCATGATTCCGCTCACCGAACGCGCCGCGAATGCCTCGATGTCGAAACCGGCCGGCATGGTAAACCGCTGCGGCGAGATTCGCGTCTCCGAGATCGAGTCGAGGGCGAAGACACGTTTGGCGCCGCGACCTCGATCGTAGGCGACGAGATAGACCCTGCCGCTCGAAACGACGAACCCGTACGGGTCGACGTGGCGTTTCGAAAGACGCTTGCGCTTGTCGATGTACGCGAAACGGACGCTCTGCCGATCGAGTTGCGCGCGCTGTAGCATCCGGAAGATCGCTTCGCGCTCGGGGTCGAGTTTCGGATCGGCGATTTGAACGCGGACGGCCGGCTGCGCCGTGCTACCCGACGGCCGCCCCGCGACGCGCGTCAGACGCTTGGCGATGCCCTCAATCGAGGCGCCGATGTTCCCGCCGAGTGAAGCCGCGATGCCTTTGAGCGCCAGAAGACCGAAGAGCTCATCGTTCGAGAGCTCGAGCTTTCGCAAAGAATAGCCCCCCTCGAAACGATAGACTTGCGCGTCGCGATCGTAGTACCACGGAAAACCCGCCGTGGCCAGTTCCGCCAAGTAGCGGCGCATCGTGCGCATCCCGGGCGGGTTCCCCGGGTCGAGGTGCTGACGCAGCCGCTCGAGGCTATAGCGGCCCTCATCGATTGCGGCGAGCAGCTTCAGAAGGAGCGCGATCTTCGAGGGCTTGAGCGCCGTCTCGGACATGCGCGCCGCTTCCGAAGACCGGGGACGAAGTCCCGCGGGCGACCGACCGATGCCGCTATCTGAAAAAGAGCAGTGGCGGCGGAGGAAGTTTCCGCCCGTAGTGTTATGAGACGTTACCACCGTTCGCGACCCCGACTGCTTTCTTCGCCTACAGGAGCATGCTCTAGATGAAGGATGAAACCGCTATGCCCGAGGTTTCACGCTCGGAATTCTTGCGTCGCACGGGGGCGCTCGGCGTCGCCGGCGCTGCCTCCCTCGGCTTCCCGTTGCTCGAGACCCGCCCGCTCGATGCCAGGCCGCTCCCTCCACCCAAAGATATTATCGCGGCGGGAGGCGGCGCCACTATCAAGATCGGGCACGTCGACAGCTTCTCGGGCGTCTATGCCGCCGCCGGAGAGTCGCAACACACCGGTCTCGAAGCCGCAATCGCGGTTTGGGAAAAGAAGAACAATCGCATCAAGTTCGAGTTGGTCCGCGGAGACGATGCCGTGCAACCCTCGGTCGGGTCGAACGAGACGAAGCGCCTCATCTCGCAGGTCAAGGTCGACGTGATCACCGGTGGACTCTCGTCGGCCGTCGGCCTCGCGATCTCGGCGACGTGCCAAGAGAACAACACGCTCTTCCTCGCCATCGGGACGCACGACACCAACATCACCGGCGCCAAGGCGAATCGCGTCTGTTTCCGCCAGACCTGCACCAATGCGATGCTGGCCAACGCCGTCGGGCCGGCGCTGCTCAAAAAGGGCAAGCGCTGGTACTTCTTAGTCGCCGACTACGCCTTCGGAACCGACGGCTACGCTAGGCTTTCGAAGATTCTTCGCGCCAACGGCGGGACCGAAGTCGGCGCCGACAAGCACCCGCTGGGCGCGACGGACTACTCGGCGTATTTAACCAGAGCGCGGAACACCAACGCGGATGTGCTTGTCTTCTCGAACTACGGACCGGACTGCCAAAACGCGACGAAGCAAGCCGTCGGCCTCGGGCTGCACAAGAAAATGGCATTCGGGGGCATCCTCTGCGGCAACGAGGTCGCGGTCGGGATGCCGGTCGACGATATCACAGGCTCTCTCTGGGGTTATATCTGGGGCCCGGAGGCGGGCGGCACGCGAACCAGCCAGATCTATGCGCTACTCAAAGAGCGCGCTAAGGCCTTCCCGACGAACTGGCGCCAGTACCTCGGTTTTATGGCCGGCGAGAACCTCATCAACCGCATCAACGAAGCGGGGACGACCGACACCGAGACGCTCGTCAAAGCCTTCGAAGGCTACAAGTACGATGCGGCCAAAACGAAGCCGGCCTATTTCCGGAAATGCGATCACGAAGCAGTCCAACAAACCTACGCCGGCGAGATCGTCGCCAAGAGTAAACGCCGCAGTGCCGACGAGTATTTCGTGATCGCGTCGACGGTCGGCGGTGAGTTTGCCGCGGGCCCGTGCGACAACCCCGACAGCGCGGCCGCTGAGAAGATCATCACGACCGAAAAGGTCGGCGCACGCGCCGACTATACGCCCGTCAAATTGAAGTAGCATGAAGAGTCACAAGCAACACGTCGCTGCCGCGCTCGCCGCGGCGGCGTTCGCCCTGTGCGCCGTCGGGGCGCCGTTCAAGCTGACCGCCGCCGACAACGGACCCGATCAAGTAGTCGTCGGAGCGGCGCTTCCGTTGACCGGCGACGAAAGCCGCATCGGCGGCTTTTACAAAGCCGCGTACGAACTCGCGGTCAAGGAAGTCAACGACCTCGGCGGCCTAGAGTTGCGCGCCTACCATCGCAAGGTTCCGATCAAGTTGATCATCTACGACGACAAGACCGATCCGGCCACGTCGCGCAATCTCTACGAGCGCCTCGCCGTGCAGGACCACGTCGATGCGTTTCTCGGCGGCTACTCGACCGAACTCGTTCAAGCCCAAACCGTCGTCCCGCAGCAACACCAGATTCCGTACGTCAACGGCGGTGGAGCGGCGACTGAAATCTATCACCGCGGCTTCAAGACCGTCTTCGGCGTGCTCAGTTCGATCGAAAATCTCGCATACTCAGAGTGCGACTTCATCGAACAGATGCAGGCCCAGGGTAAACTACCCAAGCCTCTCAAGATGGCCGTCGTCTGGGAAAACACCTCGCACGGCAAGGACTTCGTCGCCGGTCTAAGCCAACGCGCCAAGCAAAAGCCGCAGAACTTCAAGATCGTCTTGAACGAAGCGTTCGATTTGCACGGTAAAGACTTTGCGCCGCTGCTGCAAAAAGTCAAGGCGACCGACGCCAACGCCTTCATGTCGGACGCGCACCTCGACGACTATATCACGATGCAGCGCCAGTACCGTCAGGCGGGCCTGCATCACGCCTACGTGACGTACGGGGCGCGCGGTCCCGAGGCGGCGGCGCGCCAAGCCCTCGGCGACGGCGTGAACTATATTTTCGCGGCGACCTGGTGGAATTCGCAGATCCCCAATGCCGCGGTCCACGCATTCGATGACAAGTGGGCGAAGGCGTACCCGAAGATTCCCCAGGAGTGGTACGCGGCGCTGCCCTACGAAACCGCGCGGACGCTCTTCATCGCGATGACCGAAGCCGGCTCCGTCGACAAGGCGAAGGTCACCGACGCGCTGCGCCATATCGACATCCGCGACACGATCATCCCCGGGGGTCACATTCGGTTTGAGGCCGACGGACAGATGGTCGCGCCGTTCGTCGTTACCGAAAATCTGCCCGGCGGCAAGGTCGTCATCGTTTACCCGAAGTCGGAGTCGACGGGGAGCGCGGTCCTTCCGGTGCCGAGTAATTAGCCCTCGAGTTCGAGTTTAGCGGCGAGGTCCAACAGGTCGCTCGCGACGACGTCGATTCCGGCGTCGGCCGCCAGATCCGACGTTTGGCCGGATCCCCATTCGGCGCGCGCCACGAACGCCGTCTGCAACCCGCATTCTGCCGCGTTGTGGAGATCGCCGTTGTGAGCGGCGACCAGCATGAGCTCGCCCGGCGCGACGCCGAGCAGCTCGATTGCGCCGCGATAGGTCTCGGCGTCGGGCTTGTAGTGGCGGAAGATCTCGGCGGAGAGGATGACGTCGAACTCGACCCGCGCCCGCCGCGCGAGATCGATCAGCAGCGCGACGTTGCCGTTCGAGAGCGGCCCGACGACGAACCGCTCGCGCAGCCGCGCCATCCCCGGCCGAACATCGGGCCAGGCCTCGAGCTCGTGCCAGAATCGGACGCAGCGCTTTCGGTCGTCTTCGTCGAGCGCCTCGAGGCCGTAGCGTGGCGCGAGTTCGTCGAACGACGTCCTATGCAGCGCGTCGAGGTTCATCCAAGGAACTTCCCCGCGCCGTACGCGCTCCATCGAGGGACCGTACGCCTCGCGCCAGCTTTCAGCGAGCGCCGGCCAATCCGCCTCGACCCCGCGCTCGCGCCCAAACCTCTCGAAAAGCCGGATGAGGCTACCCCGCCAGTCGAACAATGTCCCAAAGACGTCAAAGACGAGGGCCCTTAGCATGGCACACAGTGCGCAATCGCGGAACATGTCATGCTGAGCGAAGCGAGCGATAGCGAGCGGAGTCGAAGCACCGCCGGGACGTCGAGCACCATTCGTCCTTCGACTTCGGCCCGTCGGGCCTCCGCTCAGGATGACAGGCGGAGGCGCTCGTAAGTGCAGGATACGGTAGCGACGCTGATCTCCGCGCTGTTGGGCGCCGGGCTCTATGCGACGATGTCGTATGGCCTGGCGCTGATCTACGGGGTGATGAAGATCATCAACCTCGCCAACGCCGGCGTTCTCATGCTCGGCGCTTACGTAACGTGGTGGATGTGGGATGGCTTTGCGCTGAACCCGCTCCTGGCACCGCTGATTATCCTTCCCGCGTTCTATCTGTTCGGCGTCGTCCTCGAACGTATCGCCGTCAGGCGCGTGCTGGAACAAGAACCGATCGTTTCGCTCCTCCTGCTGTTCGGCGTCTGGCTCATATTACAGAACATCGCCTACGCAGTTTGGACGGGCGATACTCGCTCGATCGAGACGCCGTTCGTCGAGGCGACGTTCAAAATCTGGGGCATTCAACTCGCGCTGCCGCGCGTCTACGTTTTTGTCGCCGGCGCGCTCACGCTCGCCGTCCTTCAACTCTTCCTCACGAAGACGCAATTCGGCCGAGCCATCCGGGCGGTGGCGCAAGATCGTGAAGCGGCCCGTCTGGCGGGAATCGACGTCGACCGCATCTATTCGGCTGCATTTGGACTGGGGATCGCTCTCTCGGCTTTCGCCGGATCGTTGCTCTCGCTGATCTTCCCGTTCGGGCCCGACTTCGGCCAAACGCTTCAACTCAAGTCGTTCTGCATCGTCGTGCTGGGCGGACTCGAATCGTTCGTCGGCGTCGCCTTCGGCGCGATCGTGCTCTCGCTGGCGGAAGCCTTCGGGCTTCGCTGGATGCCCGCGTCGTACCAGAATCTCATTTCGTTCGTTCTGCTCGTCGTCGTGCTGATAGCTTTCCCCAAGGGCATCGCCGGCTTGCTCCGGAGCCTGCGGCGTGTCTAAGTCCGCTCGGTTGATTGCGCCGGCGGTCGTCGCCGCTCTGCTCCTGGCGGTACCAATCGCACTCCCGCACGCCGAGTATCTGCTCGACATCTTCTTCTTAGTGTTCCTGTACGGCACGATGGCGACGAGTTGGAACGTCCTCGGCGGTTTTACCGGACAGGTCTCGTTCGGTCACGCGGCGTTCTTGGGGATCGGCGCTTACGCCACCGCACTGCTCACCGCGGCTGGATGGCCGCTCTTGGCGACCTTCCCGGCCGGTGGAGCTCTGGCGGCGCTTTTCTCCTTGCTCATAGGCCCGCCGGCATTCCGCCTGCGCGGTCCGTACTTTGCGATCGCGACGATCGGCATCGGCGAGGCTAGCCGTTTGATCGCGCTCAATTGGAGTTCGCTGACGGGCGGCGCGTCGGGCGTGACGCTGAATAGCGCTCCGTCAGTCGTCGCGCAATACTACACGGCGTTCGCCGTATGCGCCGGCGCCGTTGCGGCCACCGCATGGATCAAAGCTTCGCGTTTCGGCTACGCGCTGGCCGCGGTGCGGTCCGATCCCGATGCCGCCGAGACGCTCGGCGTCGATACGACGATCGCCAAAACGCAGGCGCTCTTGATCTCCGCATTCATGCTCGGCGTCGCCGGCGGCGTCTACGCGATGCACAACCTCTACGTCAGCCCTGATTCAACCTTCGGCTTTTCGACCTCCATCTCGCTCGTGATCATGCCGATCATCGGCGGGATCGGGACGATCTTTGGCCCCCTGCTCGGCGCCGCGATCTTCACCGGCTTGCGGGAACAGCTCGAAGCCAACCCGTTCTTGGCGAAGTACAGCCTCGATCTCTCGGTCTTCGGCCTTCTGCTTTGCGCGATCGTCTTGTTCGAGCCGCGCGGCCTTCTTGGCGTGTTCGACCGGCTCACCGGTCTCTTGCGGCGCAAGCCACCGGTTGCGCGTCCGCTCGAGAGCACGGGCAGCACTCGTGGCTGATCCGATCCTGAGCGGACGCGGCTTGACCAAACGCTTCGGCGGACTCGTCGCCGTTCGCGACGTCGACGTCGACGTCCAAGCCGGGGAGATCTTCGGGTTGATCGGACCGAACGGTGCCGGAAAATCGACGCTCTTTCGTTTGATCGCGGGCATCATGCGACCGAGCGGCGGCGAGGTCCGTTTCGGCGGGCGGCGGATTTCGGGGCTTCGGACGAATGCGGTCTGCCGTATGGGGGTCGTTGCGACGCATCAGATCGTGCGGCCCTTTCGCAATCTTTCCGTTCGCGACAACGTGATGGTCGGTACGTTTTTCGGACGACAGCCGCGCCCCGCGCAAGAACGCGCGCGTCAGATAGCGCTCGAAACCCTCGAGACCTGCGGGCTGCGGGATCGCGCAGACTCCCCCGCGAGCACGCTAAATTTGGCCGGACAGAAGCGACTGGAAATCGCCCGCGCGCTCGCGACCGACCCCAAAGTCCTGTTGCTCGACGAGGTTTTGGCCGGGCTCAACCCAACCGAAACCGACCGGACGCTCGAGCTCGTTCGCGCGATCAATGCGCGCGGCGTGACGATCGTAATCGTCGAGCATAATCTGCGCGCGATTCGCGGCGCGTGCTCGCGCCTCGCGGTCCTCGACGAAGGCCGCAAAATCGCCGAAGGGGCGCCGGACGCCGTGCTGCGTGACCCCAAGGTGGTCGAGGCATATTTGGGGGCCGGGGCACATGCTTGAGATCGCGAGCCTGCAAGCCGGCTATGGCGAAATCCGCGTTCTAGAAGATTGCACGCTGAGCGTCGAGCGGGGTGAGATCGTAGCCCTGCTCGGAGCAAACGGAGCCGGAAAGACGACGCTGATGCGAACCGTCTCCCGCTTGATCGATCCGAGCGCCGGCACCGTCACCCTCGAGGGTCAAGACATCACACGCGCAACGGCGGCGCACGTCGTCGAGGCCGGCGTCGCGCAAGTTCCGGAAGGCCGCCGGCTCTGGCCGGAGATGACCGTCGAAGAAAATCTGCTGTTGGGTGCGTACGCGCGCCGGGCGCGACCCCGAATCGCCGAGAGCCTTGCGGAAGTGTACGCGATCTTCCCGCGCGCCAAGGAGCGCCGGCGCCAAATCGCCGGGACGCTCTCGGGCGGCGAGCAGCAGATGGTTGCGATCGGCCGCGGGCTGATGTCGCAGCCGTCGCTCCTGATGCTCGACGAACCGTCGCTCGGACTCGCTCCGATCGTCGTCGCCGAAGTGTTTGCGAGCGTTCGCAAGATCAACGCGAGTGGAACGACCGTGCTGCTGGTCGAGCAAAATGTCGCCGGCGCGCTCGAACTCGCAACCCGCGGCTACGTCCTCGAAACCGGACGCATCGTGATGGAAGGCTCCCGCGCGGAATTGCTCGGCAGCGAAATGGTGCGCAAAGCGTACTTAGGGCTCTAGTCTTTGTCACCGAGTGCGAAGCTCGCGCAGCCATGTCACGCTGAGCGAAGCGACCCCGAGCTTTAGCGAGGGGGAGCGCAGTCGAAGCGCCACCGCGTCTTGACGTTGTCACCGCTGAGCGAAGCTCGCGCAGCCATGTTCACCCTGAGCGGAGTGAGCGAAGCGAACGGAGTCGAAGGGCCAACAGAGCTCCGTCGACGCTTCGACAGGCCAGGGTGGCAAACGTGATTGTCACATCCTGAGCGGAGTGAGCGAAGCGAACGTAGTCGAAGGGCAAACGGTGCCTGCTGGACGTAGCGCCGCCGCGGCGAATGCGATTCGCGTGCGTTGCCGGACCGATTCTTGTACTCTTTTCCTGGGACTGTTCTTGCCGGTACTGCTGTTGGTGCCCGCAGCCGCGGCCCGCTCGGCCCAACCGTTATCGCACACTACCTACGATCTCTTGGTGGACATCGATCCCGAACAGCGCACGATGCACGTCGAGGGACGAATGACGATTCCCGCGCCGCTACCGCATCCGCTTCGCATCGCGCTGAGCCGCTCGTTTCCGGCCCCTGAATTGCGGATCGTGGATGGAGACAACGTCTCGGGGACGCCGGTCGTGCTGAAGCAGGCTTGGCAAACCGATCAAGCAACCGCGTGGGAACTTCAACTCGACGAGTCACGTTATGTCCGGCCGCTCGTGCTCGCCTTCGATTACAACGGCGGGAACAGACCTGGCCGCATCTTCGCGGTCGCATCCGCCGAATCGTACGCGGACGGTTCGTCGGATCCGTGGTATCCGCAAGCGCGAGCGAGCGAAAACGATGCCGACGTGCCGAACGTCACCGGACTCGTAAAATACGAGTATCCGATCGGCTATACGTTGATCTCCAGCGGAAACGCGACCACGTTCGCGAGACCGAAACTGGGCAACTTCAGTCATTACGACAGCTCCATGCGAGAGTATCGAATCGATCGTCCTCAACCCATCAGTTTTGCCCTGGGAACGTTTCAATCGGCTGCGTCGACCGCCGTCCCCGCGTTTGAGTTGAACTACGCAACCCACCGTTCCGATATCGAGAAGCGTCGTGACTGGGTACGCTCGGTGCTCGACCGGTACGCGAAATGGTACGGGCCCTATCCACACGAGGCGTGGCGGCTCGTGGAAGTTCCAGGGTTCGCATGGGGCAACGACATCGATGATCTCGTCCCATACGGTACTTCGCTGATCGACGACTGGAACGATGCCAACTTCGCCCACGAACTCTCGCATCCGTATTGGGGCGGAGATTATCTCGCCAACGAAGGGATGGCGACCTTCGCGGCGCTCGAGACGTTCGAAGCCGCGCAGGGCGCAGCAGCCGCCGAACGTTTCCGCCGAACCGGAGCACCGGCATATTTCGAAAACGCCTCCGGACTCGGCTATCTAAAGATCGCGGCGGCGGGATTCGACTCGCCGCTCGGCGTGTCGGCCGGGACCAACGGCGCCGCCCAAAACATCGACTTCGGTAAGGGCATGTTCGTCCTCGACATGCTCGCCCGCGCAGTCGGCCGCGACAAGTTCCACGCCTTCTTACGCTCGTACTGGGCCGATCAGCGCGAAGGGGAATTCAAGAACTTTTCTTGGCCCGGTTTCTTTGGCGCCCTTTCAAAAGCGACGGGGCGCGACTGGCAATTCTTTTACGACCAATGGTTCGCGCGCGGAGGCGCTCCGGAATGGACCTTCACCTGGCACGACCAGAATCGCGTTGTGGTCGGCGAGATCGTGCAGGCGGGAGAGCCCTTCACGTTCGATCTCCCGCTCGAGGCCCGCGATCGGGACGGCAAGCTGTACACGACGACGATGCACGTGACCGGGCCGCGCTCGACGTTGCGCTGGACCTTGCCGGCCGTCATGCGCGAGGTGAAAGACGACCCGCATTATACGATCTTGCATTGGACGCCCGAATACCGAGCGCTTGCGACGGCGCTCATCCCTTACACACGCTGGGGGTACCGACGCTACGACGGCGTCGACGCCGACTTGGCCGAGTCCCTCGGCGCGGTTCCGGCGAACGATGCCTACGGAGCCCGCTTTGCGATCGAATACGCCTGGGCTCGAATCCAAATCGGCCGCCGTAATTGGGGCGAAGCGAAGCGCCTATTGTCCGACGCACTCGCCGAGCACGTGACGCGAATCGAATCCGTCCCTTGGGCTTACCTGCGCCTGGCCCAAGTCGAAAGCGAGCTCAAGGATGTTGCGGCTCAGCGCGATGCGTTACAGCGTGCCTTGGCCGCAGCCCGCAAATACTCAGATGACGATGCGGCGGCCCGCGCCCAACGCCAGCTCGCTCAGTTGCGGCCATGATCCGCGTCGGGGGTTATCCGATCGATACAGAGCCACGCCCGATCAAACAGTGGGAGCGCGACCTTCTCTTACACATGCTCAGCCAGCCGTTTCCCGGCCGCGACGAGCTTCTGCAGCAGGCTCAACACAAACTACTGGTGCGGACCGAGATTCCTGATGGAACCTTCAGCTTTTTCAGCGACCACGATCCTCCGGCAAGAACGATAGATCATGCCGTTCCGGTGTCCGGCTATTATGATTCTCCCACCGGCACGCACGTCCAGTTTCTGCTATTCACGACAGATAACGGCCATCTTTCAGAGATAGAAATCATCACGATTCCCGACGGACAAGCAATCGTCGAGTTGGATCCAGACTCCATTCAGCTCCAGATTGAGACGCGATCCCGTTCCGACATGGAAGCCG
>Ga0307477_10000431_pt1 | contig 47339 bp, 32 predicted proteins | sample atmos_gasesECM2C_FD_203316 | JGI IMG/M metagenome (GOLD analysis project Ga0307477, IMG submission 203316) | Hardwood forest soil microbial communities from Morgan-Monroe State Forest, Indiana, United States - atmos_gasesECM2C_515 | ecosystem: Environmental > Terrestrial > Soil > Temperate... | reverse complement strand
TCAGAAAGAGGCGATCGCCCTCGTCCGCGTGCAGCCGGCTGACGGCTTCCTTTGGCAGGACCACGCCCAGTGAGTTCCCGATCTTACGAACTTTGAGTTCCAGCATGCCGCTCACCTCCTCACACGCTCATGTTATAACAACTGTATCAACTTGAATCTGCGATTGCAAGGGCTATCATGCGAAGCGCTTCGGACCCTAGCATTCGCAATTCAACAATGGGTAGGGCGTAAGGGTTGAAGAGTTCGAGAACACGCGAGTGCGGAAGTATGGGCATGTCGCTGGAGATTCGCAGCGCGTGCGGTCAACACGCATTCTGACTCCGCTTGATTTTCGAACCCACGTCCGAAGCTTGGGAAGCTCTTAATAAAACTCTGAAAGCGATTGAATTGGTGGTATTTAGCTTTCCGAGCGACAGCCTTAGTTGGAAACTAAATGGAAATTGACGGCCGCTGCGGATTGCCGCTGCCTCCTGCGAACTACGAGTCTCGACGAGGCCGACGCCCTGCAGAGAAGCGGTTGGCGCACGGCGAGGGCGAAACAACGGGCACGGTCTCCAGAATCGCGGCAGCGTCCCAGCCACCCTCGCGCTTGCGGTCGATATCTGGCCTTTCGATGTCATGCGATGGTGAAACGTCAACTTGTCAGCAAACCGAAAGAGCTCCACACCCTGGGATTGGTCGGAGGCACTGGTATAGACCAGGTCCCACAACCCCCCACAACTCGGTCCATTGACATCGAGCCTTACAATCAGTATGATAATCGTATGCTGCGGCGTCATACAAAACGTAAGAGAATACCCGGAACCGTCCGCCCAGAGCGCAAGGAACGAGTGACGATCACTCTTTCGAGACATTCTGCGGAATATGTGAGGACGATCAGCGCCAAAGAGCGCTCTCACGTGAGCACTGTCATGGAGCGTATGATTGAAGCCACGCGCCGTGCTCAAGAGCTAAAACAATTGAACGCCGACATTTCCGCTTTTTACGACGCGCTGCCCGACGCCGCCGTTCTGGAGGATGCAACCTGGGGGCAGGTCGGTGCCACGGGGCTTGCCGCACTGGTCGAGTCCGAGGCGCACGCGGACATTTGCGAGCCCGCGCCAAAGGCTGGCGCTTGATAGATGGCATCCGCCGGAACACCAGTTCTTCCTAGACCAGGTCAGGGCGAAATTTGGGTTATTAAACTGCCCACCGAGCCCCCGGATAAGGGCTTGCGGTACGTTATCGTTGTTTCTTCAAATGCGCAAAACCATCACCCACGTGCTTCTACCGTTGTCGTCGTTCCAATCGGAACGACGCTCCGTCAGAACTCGTGTTTGCAACTGACACCCGAACAAACCGGATTGTCCGAGACGTCCGAAGTTTGGGGGAATGGCATTACAACCGTTGCCAAGAAAGATCTCAGGCTGCCGCGAAGCCCTCTTCGAACACTCAGCCGAGCGACCGTGGTCAAGATCCTGAGGTGTGTCGTACGGGCAATGGGCGTGCTTCCTTCGGAGATCGCAGAATGATCATCTCGGGATTCCGTAACGGCTCATCACTATAGTTCACCGCACGACACGGCTGCTCGAACCCGCACACAGCCTTAGCTGGAAACTGAAACTCCCGATCGCCCTATGCACCTCCTTGGGCAACTTCCTGACATTCGTCAGATATATCCGACTATTCGACTATGACTGAATTTATAAGTGACTACGCACGACGCCGGGACCTCCTCCTGCACGCCTCCAACTCCAGGCAGATGAGAATCTCTTCGAATTCCGCCTCGGCAGACAGTATTCCGAGCTACGCTCCGACGTGTGGCGTTCGGAATCTCCCGTAGAAACTCCTTCACACCACCGGAACCAAAAACTCGGGCCGGTCACTCGAGATCAATGTCGCGTTTGAGAGCGTCGCGTCGCATAGTTGCAAGTTCTTTGCGACGATTACGGGGTCACCGGCCTCGAATCCGTTGGGGGCACTGTGGCTGGGATGTTCAATGCGATGCCAAGTGTCAAGGCTCTTGGTATACCACGAACGGGGCTTCCTTCCAGTTCGCGGAACGACGCGCATCGGTGATTCTGGTCGACTACTGGCCCAGTATCGTGGACCTCTAGGTCAGACCATGCTGAGAATGGTGAAGAGGAAAAACCGCAACGTAGCGGCGGTCGCGTGCGCGAGAAAGCTGGCCGTGCTGCTTTGGCACGTGCTGAGTTCGGGCGAACCGTTTCGTTACGCGCAGCCGAAGAGCCTGCAGGCGAAGTTTTCACGGCTGCGCGTGCGTGCCACGGGGAAGCGGCGGAGAGGTGGAGTAGCCAAAGGCGCACCACGGTCAGCACAGTATGGACAGGGGCGGACGCGGGCCGTGCCTTCGCTTCCGCAGGTGCTCGCGGAAAACGGCCTGCCCAGAGTCGCCCCGCTTGCCAAGGGAGAGAGAGTCATGCTGGACAGAAAGAGGCTGGACACCTTTTATCGCGAACTGCAAACACCTACTCGCATCGAGGCCAACACACCAAACCCTCAAGTCGAAGAAGAGGAAGAGGATTTCAAATCTGAGTTGACACAATCATAGGTACGCTCGCATGGTGTCGAACGTTAAATCTGTTTCGACGACAAGTTGAGCATCACCCGAGAACGATAGTTCCACAAGAGGGCGCGCCAATCACAAGGCGGAGTCCGTTGAATTTTTCAAGACGTTCCCCGAAGAGAAGCTCTCTTATGACCGACCGCTGGCATCGAGGTCCACTTCATGTTCGCTTATGGCAAGCTAGCGCTTCCGTGAGTTTTCGGAAAAGTGTGCGTAAAATCGTCGGAACGACCCGATTTTGGGTTTCTTCGCGCGTACAATGCAGCTCGGCTTTCGGAAACATCTCCTGTTCGAGTGCCATAGCCGCGCTCTTCAATGAATCTGGAAGGGACTGCTGAGAATCCTTAAAGGTAGAGAACGGACTAGAAAGGCGCATCTGCGCCCGCGCGTCCTCGGAGTTCGCCATATTCCCGAAGTGCGCGGCGCACGTCCGTCGCAGCGTGAGCATATTCAGGTCAGAGAGGCCGGCCCTTTTCGCCGCTGGTTTGAGGACTCCGTTTCGAAAAGTGGCTTGGGGGATCGGAGGCAGATTGTCGGACCCCCGCGGGCACGCGGCGGGAAACAGCCAGTCTTCATCGTTGCCGCGAGTGAACTCCACCCACGCACGGAGTTCTTGCCGCAGGCCTGGGGGTACGTACACATTGACACCATGCTCCCCTGGATGCGCTTCTCTGATCTGCCCCATAGAGAAGACTTCATCAATTCTAATGAATTCATCATGGACATCATTACGCCGAAGCGCGAACAGCTCCTCCGGGCGCACTCCGAGCTGAATGAACAATCGGACTATGAGATGGTCCCGACCGGATAGTTCAGCTAGAAGTGCTCGACATTCATCTAGGCTCAGATAGCACTCCGATTTCTGCTTTCGAGACTTGTACTCCAACTTGACCGTGTAGCCCCGCATGGGGTTGCGGATGATGAGGTTCAACTCCAGCGCCAGGTCAAGAATCGCGCGCAAGTGCACAACAGCCTTGTTCAGAAGAGAGTGGCTCGCGTTGTTCCTAACCATGCCGTTTATGAATATCTGGATCTCCTCGGTGGTCAGTTCACCTACGCGCCGATGACCGAGATTCCCAATCAGGTGCTTCCCAATTACACTCTTTGCCGTGGCGTCCGCGTGAACTCCCCAGCTCGGTTCCTTGATGGCTATATATCGGTGCGCAACTTCTTCAAATGTCGCAGCCGAATCGGACGGAACGTACATTCCGGCATATTCTGGATTCAGAATAGTTGCGACCTGCTCTGCAGAAAGCTGCAACATTTGTCCCGGCATCTTCAAAACCTCCGATAGAATCGTCTGCCAGCAATTACGGCCCGGCCGACTGGGCTACCTTCAGAAAAGACAATAACGATATTTCTCTTCATGCCATTTGCCGCCGCGCTCGCAGCGGCACCACAGGCCATCCTCTGAGCGCCACATGTCCTCGTAACAAAATTTGAACGAACCGTGAAAGAAACAAATCGGACCTGTTCTGGGCAACTCTAGTCCACCACGAGTCCTTCAGCTCGAAACTGCCCGATCACTAAATTGACCCGGTCTCCACGTTTCACCAATCTGCCTTTGTTCGAGAAAGCCATCCAATAGGACTTCCCCGCTTCAGGAGTGCTGCTCTGGCGCAATTGGCCAACCTTTTCCATAGACGGAACCACTAATTTGACCTGCGCCCGAGGGTCAAATAAGAAAGGCTCGGACTTTTTGTCATTGAGAGCCTTGGCTTTCTCTGCATCCAAAATGCGATAAGTAAATCGAATAATTTCTCCCGACTCCACTGTCTTCAACCCGAGAGAGTCCACTCCCCAAACGAGCTCGTAATACTTCCCCGCCCGTCCCGCAAACCGGTCCGGCCGGTATCGGCTTGGAGTTTTTGCGGCCGGTGGCCCAGCCGTAGCGGTAGTTTGGGGTACAGGGGGCTTGGTCTTGTCGTCCGGCGGGGCCGGCGAGGCGCTCTGTGTCCACAGAGCGCCGAGCAACAACAAATTTGCGAGAGTAATTGGTCGAATCATCGCGTTTCTCTCAGTTGAACTGGGTCGGACACCCTGCTTTGAATGTCCGGCCCAGCTAGATGGTCTAGTTCACTTTGAACGTCACCGCGTTGCTTGCTGTTCCTGATGGGTTGGTAACCGTCACGTTTCTTGAGGTGGTTGCCGCGGTCGCCGCGATGGTGAAGGTCGCTGTGAGCTGCGTTCCGACAGCATTGACAGAGACGCCGCTTACAGTGACAAGGGTCCCCGACACGGCTATCGTGTTTCCGGTCGCCGTAAAATTTGTGCCGTTTAGGGTTACTGCAACATTAGTACCGCGTGCCCCGGATGCCGGGCTGATGGAAGTCAGCGTCGCGACCGGCGGATTGACCACGGTAAACGTCACCGCGTTGCTCGCTGATCCTGATGGGTTGGTAACCGTCACGTTTCTTGAGGTGGTTGCCGCGGTCGCCGCGATGGTGAAGGTCGCTGTGAGCTGCGTCCCGCCAGCATTGACTGAAACGCCGCTTACAGTGACAAGGGTCCCCGACACGGCTATCGTGTTTCCGGTCGCCGTAAAATTTGCGCCGTTTAGGGTCACTACAACATTAGTACCGCGTGCCCCGGATGTCGGGCTGATGGAAGTCAGCGTCGCGACCGGCGGATTGGCCACTGTGAACGTTACGGGGTTGCTGTTTGCAAATCCCGTCTTGGAAACAGTGACGTTTCTCGCCGTGAGCCCGGCGGTAGCGGAGATTGTGAATGTGGCCGAGATCTCAGAGTCGCTGATCACATTGAACACTGTGACAGTTACTCCGGTTCCAGCGACGTTAACTGCCGTCGCACCTGTCAGGTCGTTGCCGATTAGGGTCACTTGGACGGTGTTGCCGCGTAGCCCTGAGTTAGGAGTTATTGAATCTAGACTCGGCGCAGCATCAGCCGATCGCCACTCAACCGCTCCGACGTCAAATCCGTTCCCTGAGGGCCGGTTACGACCGAAGAAGTCCGTTCCAGGCGCAACTAATCCGCCCGTAGAAGCTAGAGGAATGTAGTTGATGACCGGAGATCCGGGAGCTGGCTCATAATCGCCAAGCGTTCCGCCAGTCACTGGTTTGGTCGTCGACAGCGGGCCCCAAGAGATGTTGACCCAGTTGTTGCCTTCGTCCACGGTCGCAGACGGACTTAGACTGAAAACTGGCGTCGGCAACGCGTTGCCCTCGTTGGTACCGGGAGGTACCTGCCAGCCCATACCCCCGTTTTCCGGGGGCACGCGCGAGCCGTTGCAGTACTGGCTGACAACGACCGGGTTGGATCCAGTGTTAAACGTATTCACTCCGGAATAATCGGCCGCGTCTGTCAGCACCGAATAAATCGGAGCTAGACTGAAGCCAGAAGCGTGGTTTGCCGGTCCAGTGTCACCGCGCACGCCGATTTCCCAATAGCTTGCCGCCGGGCACGCGCCCGATGCCGTCTGGCTCGCCGCTGCGGCGCTGGTGAACGAGTTATAGAGCGTGACCACTTTCTGCTGATTCTGGGTGCCCGTACCGAAGCCGCCCACGCCGATGAAGAACGAACGGTTCTGCCAGATTACGTCGTTCGCCAAGAGCGGAACCGAGTAATTCCTGCATGAATCGCCCACTCCGTGATTCGGCGGGCAGGTGAAGCCCGACGCGGGCAAGTTTGCCACCAGCACCGGGCTGTTCGTGACGCTCACCAGACCGGCAACCTGTGGGCACGATTGTGAACCGTTGTTCGCCGTGCAGTTGGTTCCTGGGGCGCTGGCCAAGGGTGCGAACAGCGAACCGAAGAGCACTCCTGACGACGCCGTGGAATCGTTAGAAACGATCGTGTTGTTGATGATGTTCACTGCCAGCGCATCTAGCAGCGATACGCCGCCGCCATCCCATCCCGCAACGTTGTTGTCGATGATGTTGTTGGTGACGGTGACCGAGTTCCAGAGACAACCCGAAAGGTTCGTATGTGCACAAAACTGTTGCCCGTTCGGGAAGTTGAGAACGTCGGTGCCGTTGATATGCTGCAACCGCAGGCCGCCGCCGCTGCCGCTGTCGGCCGCGTTACCCTGGATCAAGTTGGCGTTGATTACCAAGCCGGGACCGGTTCCGTCGCTGGGTGGGATCGAACCCGGCGCGGAGAGGCAATCCTGGTCGTTGGTTGAGCATGGAGGATCGGGATCGGGGGCACCCATAACGAGCACACCGCCGCCGTTAGTCGTGATGGTCGGGTTGGTGCTCTGGTTGAACAGTATCGCGTTGTGCTCGATATGGCCGTTCTTGGACCACCCGATGTGAGCGACGCCGCCGCCGTCACCCGTGCTCATATTGCCGCACACCCAGTTGTAGTCGAACTGGTAGTAGTCGGAGCCGTTGCACACGGTGACCCCGCCTGCTCCCGCCGGACTGGACGAGAAAATCTCATCTCCCAGCGAGGCATTCCGGGTGATGGCGTTGTGGTGGACGTTCACATTCATGTCGTAGCAGAAAGGCAAGCCTTGGTTGGCGACAGCACCGACCTCGCAGGAGCCCGGAGGAATCGTGGTGGCCGCGCCGGACAGCGGCACTTCGATATGCTCACCCTGGCCGATGGTGATGCCACCCGACAGAGTTCCTTGGTTGTTGCGCACCCGGTTGTTAGCGATTTGGATGTTGTGCCCCCAGGCATGCACGAGGATGCCGCCACCACCCTGGGAGCTGTTGGTGAGACTCAGTCCGTCGATGCTCGACGGGTTGCAGTAGAAGTTGCTCGGATACGTATTGGCAACAAAACCAGGAGTTCCCGAAACGCCCGTCCCGCAATCTGCAGCCGTTAGAAGCGTGCTGCCGGCGGGGAACGCCGACTCCGCCCCGCTGCCCCACGCATCTGCTGCGCCGGCCGGGATGTTTACGCCCTTTCCCAGAACTGTGACGGCCGCTCCTTCATACGCACCCAGCAGGCTGGGCTCGATCAACTGCTCGGCTAAGTTGCCGTTGACGGTGGTATCCCAACCCAGGATGCCCTCCATCGGAACGCGGTCCACAATCATCGTCGGGAAGTTAGGCCCGCCTGAGGCGGCGGTCCAGCCTGCCATGCAACTGGTGTCGCTTGTGTTGGGTTGACCGTCAGGCGTCAAGCCAAACAGACAAACGACCTGCTGGCGCCAAGGATCCAGCTTGCCCGCCGGATGCGCATTGGCGTCAACGATGCTAGTGGCGGCTCCGACCCCTTGCAACCGGACTGGCTTCCACATCAGCAACATCTCATTGTGAGCGGAGGCCGTGTGGGTCGCACTCGTGGTGGTACACGCAACGGTCGTAGCAGCGGCGGTACAAGTTGGGTCCACTATGATTAAGTCACCCGGCTGGGCGGTGTCGATGGCACTCTGGATGGTCCCCGAGGCGGAAACGTGAATCGGGGCCTTGCCGCCGATGTTGACGGTCACTGTGTCGATCGATTGTTTGCCGTTGGCAGCCGTGATGACTAACTCGCCGCAGAACGCTGGCAAGCCTCCATATTGTGCTTGTTGCTGTACGGCACACGGCGGCACGTTGCGGGGTACGGTCAGCACGATCGTCGAGTCACTCCAAGTGATTCCGGCACTAGGCACAGTGATCCCGCCGATGGTGACCGTCCCCTTAGCGGAACCGAAACCGTAGTGTCGCGTGACAATTTTCTGGTTATAGGGAGTGGTGGTGGCCGACGGGCCAGAATAAGCGTAGTTGGTCACCGTCTGGTCTCCCAGGGCTGTGATCGTTAGCGTATCGGTTGTGGAACTGATCAGCGCGGTGGCACTAGCGCCAGCGCCGCTGGCTCCGGAGATATTCACCGTGAAGCTGCTCCCGGCGTATCCTGAACCGTAAGCAGTCAGGATCACTCCGTTAACGCCCATGATGACATTCGCGCCGCCCACCGTCCTGTTGGTGCCGTCGACTCGGCTAACCACTACCGTTGGCTTCGATGTGTACCCGCTACCTCCGGTGATCACGAAACTAATCGTGGTGCCGCTCTTTGTTGCCGTCGCCGTCGCACCAGACCCACCACCACCCGTAAGGGTGGCCGCAGGATTCGTCGCGAAATTAGAGCAGGCATTGGCCCCGGTAGAGTTGCATGGGATGCTGGTAATAGAAACCAACTTCAGGTCCGTGACCTGGCCAGCAGCACCGGTACCTCCGTCGCCGGTTATGTTGAAGTTGAAGGTGGAGCTATAGCCGCTTCCGGAAGTGAGAAGATTCAAAGCAGAAATGGATGTTGACGGTGTGTGCACCCACGGGCCGACTCCCGCACCATCGACTTCCTTGATGGCAGGCGTAGTATCCGGATAGGCGCAATCCGGGTTGTTGTATCCCGCGCCTGCAAAGGCGGAGGTGGGCACTACCGGCGTGTCAAAATACCCGGTCTGGCCTGGCATGAACGGCAGCTCATAGCAGAACTGGCTATAGGCTTCCTGGTAGAGGGGATCCGGGATCGGACCCGAGCCCCGATCGTTCATGCACATCACCATCATCGTGGGGCCATAGCCCGTCGGGTTCGGCGGGTTGACTTCCCACGTCGAGTAGTTCAGGCCGTTGTAAGCACCCCACGAATCGGTATAGGTGCGTGCGATTTCATTTCCGGCCCAGTCCTTAATCGATACCGGCAGATTGGCCGGGGCGAATTTCTCGCCGAACTGCGGTGAGAATGGGTCGAATTCCGCGGTGAAATCGTCGGTGATCACACCCGTGAAGTGCGACGCGATGTGCGTCGATGTGAAGATGTAGAACTTAGCGAGCGCCGCAACCTGGTCCTGAAGAGTAACTTCCTTGCGGTCGCAGAGATTGCGCGTCGCTCCGGCGAATGGCGACACTTCCGCGGACTGTGGGAACAGGCTAATGTAGTCCGGAACGATCCGCGAAGCGCCCACGCAAGGCCAGAATGCTTCCACGCTTCCCGTGTCGCCCTCGTGACGGGGGAAGGTAGTTGAACCCAAATCTTGCGTCGGATTCTGTGGATTGTTGGGGTTGTAGGCGGCGCCCACCGCGGCTTGGTCGGGAATAATGAAGATGTTCCCAAGGCCAGCGAACTGTTGCGTAACCGGCGCGATATAGTTGTCGCCGATAAGGATGTTCTTGTCTTCCTCCTTTACCAGCTCATAGCCCGGAGGCACCACAACTTCCACGACATACTTTCCTGCCGGCAGCATGGGAGCGCCAGACCGATACGGATCGCTCGTGTCGGGATTTTTTATGCAACCCGTGCAGTTCGTGCCCGCCGGCTTTCCGGTGGCCGGGTTGATAGAAGTGACGCTTGGGAAGCTGTATATGCCGTCGTAGGGAGCTGGCTGCAGTTGGTTCCAGTTGTGCAATCCGTCGTAGCATTTGAACTGCGAATTGCTGGGCAGCGAAGTCGCAGCGGGCCCGCCGTGTTGGGAGTTGTACCAATCCAGGTAGTTCGGCTGGTTCTTCAATGCAAAGAAGAATGGATCTGTGCTTGATTGGCCCGGGCAGTTCATGTTGGGAACGCCATCTGATCGGAAGCCCTGGGCCCAATCGTCAAAGCTGCTGGTGTCCGTGTGGTCGACCAAAGACAGGGTTGTAGTGACTCCATCGGGAGCAACGCCTTCCTTGTAGAGGTTAATCCTGACATGTGGGACTAGCGGCTCCCAACTGAGCTGCAAGAGCAGTTGCGGATCGTCAAAGGGACGCGTCGAGGCGTACACGACGTGACCATGGATGCCTCCGTTCTCTCCTGCCGCGAAAGGCTTTTTGCCAAATTCCAGAAACGAATTCTGTCCAGAGAAGCCTTGCCAACCGTAGGATCCGAACCAGAATGGCGGATCGACTCGGCCTGTGGAGCCGCCGGAGCCGCCCGGCGCTAGCTTAGAAGGCGCATCGGTGCAGTCCGCATTGGCGCAATAGAAGGCACCCGGTACCCGCAGGGCACTGGGCAGAGCGACATCGGCCGGTTCGACCGTGTTCGCGAGGAGGTTGCCAATGTTGGAGCTTCCGCCGCCCGCACCATCCGTGGGTCCGCCAGCGTCGACGACCACGTGCGTTCCCGTGCTCTTGTAGCGCGTGGAATCGGTTTCGATCGTATACCAGCTAAAGAGCGGGAAAATTTCATTGAAGCCGGCGTTGCCGCTCAGATCGGTGTTGTTGAAATTGGAGTAGCTGCCGTCGCGGAAGCGGATATTGGTGGCCACGAGAGTAAGCCCGGTCGAAGTATCACTGCCGTAGTTTGGATTGCACCCAACCGGCGTGTTGGGGGCCGTGCAGGGCACTCCACTCTGATCCTTACTTGGAACACCCGAATAATTGGGGTCGAAGAAGGTCCGGGTGTAAATGTTCGCCTGCCACTGGTGCGCCGCAAGTTCGCCCAGGTCCAGGACCTTGTTATTGAGTCCCGCCAACCCTACGGGCGTCGAAATGCCGTCGACGACCTGGTCGTTCCACTGGTCAAATATGGTGACCTTGAAATTGCCCGATGGAATCCCGGTGAAGTCGAAACTCCCATCGTCGGCGCACTTGGTGAACGCGAAGTCCGCCCCATCAGGATTGCCTAGGCTGGCATAGCATTGGGTGAACGCATAACTATCGTGCGAGCCGCTGCCGTAGAGCCGCTCATCTGGTGGCCGGCTCATGCGTGCGGTAGTGACATGGCCTTTCACTTCATTGGTGCAGTCCAGCCCGCCGCCATTTGGCGCTGGATCGCACAGGCCCGTGCCGGACGCGCTCGTGCGGCGGTCATTAATGATCTTCGGGTTGGCAAAACCGATGCTCACGTGGTATCCCGCCGGCCCAAACTCCTGGAAATAGGCCGGTTCACCGATCCGCATGAACGAATCGTGGGCCTTCTGCCCGTCAAGCGTATTGGTCTGGAGCCATTCTTCACCACGTGCAATCCGATCCGCCCCCGGCGTTGCCACAACTCCATATCGGCCTTGGTACAGATTGGCAACCACAGCTTGCCCAGCCAGTGGGGAGAGCGTTTTGCCGTCCGCTTCATATCTCGGGCAGGTAACGATCATGCTGGTCATTCCCAGCGGACTGTTTGGAGCGCCCGTTGTGGTATCAAACCCTTCCCGCGCACTCACGGAAATCGGGCAGGCATCCAATCGAGTCACTGGATCAATCTGTCCCGCAAGGCTGTTCGAGAGCGGCATGTTGAACATGTCGTAGGTCGGTTGGCCGGTTGCATCACCGGTGCCTCCAGCATCGTCAAACAGAGTGATCTGGAAGCTTCCCAGACCGGGCTCGTTGGGAGCCAACACGTCAATTCCGCCGCTGGCATCGTGCTCGCCGTTGAGCGGGTAGTCGTCTTCAAACACAAACACGGTTAGTTTGGCCGGTGGGTTTGGAGTAGGCTGCGAAAGTACCGTGACAGCCAACTGTCTGGCGCCGATCGGCGCGCCACCCATGCCATGGCCACAAGTTCCCGACGTTGTCGCATCGCCTCCAACATTGGACTTACTGCAGTCAGGAGCACCGGCATATGCGGCATTGAACGGATTGGCCGCATCACCCGGAAGAACGGAAATGTAGTAGCGCTTAGTTGGATCGAGAGCCACATCCTTGGGATCCACGGGTGTTTGCCCGTTTTGAGTCGAATCGGCCCTGCAATCGCCATTGCCAACATCGCACACCACCGGCTGTCCAAGACGAGTCTGGCCCGATTCGCAAGAGAGTGGGCCGGTGCAGCCCGTCGCCACGAGAGGCATATGGCTGGTATGGAAATTCGTCCCAAAGGTTGGAATGACCGCGGTGCCGTTGTTCGTCGTGTTTGTCGGGTCGACGTAGAAGGTGCGATCTTCCTCGATAATCCAGCGGTAGTCCTTGATTTGCGTTTTCTTGTCTTGGCCATCTAAGACCGTAACCACGAGACCGCTCCCTGAAGGGAAGACCAGGGTCGCGGTGGCGGAAGTGCTGCTAACCGTGCCCTGCGAGTTTTGTGCCTTGAACGAAAACGTGTAAGTACCAGAAGAGGGGACGGATGCGTTGAACCCTCCATTCTTATCCACTGATAGCGTTAGACCGGTTGCCGGCGCGACACTTGCCGCGTTCACCGTAAGGGGATAGCCCGCCGCGTCCTTGCAAAATGATAGAACGCCGGGGGATTTGATGCTTAGGGATGTAGCTACCGTGGAACTGTATGTCGGAGTCGGGACGGTGCATGTGACACCGCTGGCATCCTCGATCGTTGCCGCACCCAATGTTACCGTTGCATAGACATTAGACGAGCAGGTGCCACCGGTAACGGTGCCGTTCGCGCAGTAAGTGAAAGAATCCGAAGTCACCGTTCCGTTGGGAACGTAGGTAAATGTTCCGTTCGAGTTAAGTGTCACCGTACCGTTGGTTGGCACCGCCAAGAGCTGGACTCCAGACACATTCGTGTCGTTAGCGATTACACCCTTGGAAGGATCCGAGACGGTCAAGGTCTGTCCAGCAATCAGGGAATTGTAAATATCCGACCTCGCTACAGCGCCAGCGTTGGCGAATACACCCGTGGTTGGGGTCGTGGAGCCGTTGATGCCGATGTAAGCCAGCATACCGGCGTCGCGCGCAGTGGCATTGCCGGACAGACTCAATTCACGGTCGTACACCGGCAGAGCATTCCCTCCAGCGGCTGGCACGTTGATCATCACGTCGTAAGTCTTGCCGGCAGCCATGAAAACTCCGCTCTGCACCCGGGGCAGTCCGGGAAGCACGTTGCCGTCTTCCGCAATCAGCGAAAATCCGCCGACTGGGGTGGTCGCGGGGCCGGTGAGAGATCCCACAATCGAAGGAATGTGCATGCGCAAACCAGCATTCACAAAACGCACCAAAACGTTGCCGGTGACTGCGGCGGTAGACGAACCTGGCATCGCCGAGAAAAGCGAGCCCGGGGCATTGGTCTTATCGAACGCAACGCCGTTGAAGAGGTAGTACAGCGGTGTGTAATTCACGGCTGGCGGATAACATGCGGGGACGCCGTTGGCGCAAGGATCGGAGTTGGCGAGCAAGAGCCCGGAAACGGCTGTCGCAACCTTCGTGGGGGTCCCACCCGAAATGGTAACGGTCGGATTGGAGGTATAGCCCGCACCGGGATTTCCGATGGTAATTGAGATCACTTGCCCATAGGTCGGGCTGGTGCTGTCCGCGTCAATCATGGCAGTAGCTGTCGCCGGCGTGGTTGGAGTGCCACCACCTGTGATGTTGACCGTGAGCACGTCGGTGCTCTTGTAGCCTGCACCGCCATCCGTAACCGCGATGGAATTTACAGAATCTGCGAGTTTGAGGTTGTGTGTCGCGGTTTCCACGAAACCCTGGGTAGTAACGGATTTGTTAACTGCATTGTTCTGTGCTGGATCAATTTCACTGAGTAGCAGGGGCACATCTGCGTTGTAGTTCACTCCAGGGTAGGCCGTGCCAGGAGCAGTCTCCGCGCCAGTAGTTGGATCAATCGTTGGGGCGCTCGTGACCACAAGAATGCCGTACAGTCCCATTGGACCTTGTATGGACGGGTGCGTGCCGGACTCGAATAGATATGTGCCGGGCCGAAGGTTGGCCCAGGCAGGCAGCAAAGCTGTCGTTTTCGCTTGAACTTCCGATGAAAATGACTGCACGCGATTCCCCTGCCCCGGTGGGTTGAATGTGGGTCCACTGTTGTCACCGGCAATGGGCCACGTAGGGCCCTGTGGGGGGTGGACTGGGCTCGGCGTAGAGGTTGCCGTGGTTCCGAGTCCTCCTCCTAATTGACCAACGATGACAATCGAAGTGGGAATATTGTTCGGGGTACTGCCGGTGCCCGCTGGTATAAAGGATAGATTATTCGTGAGGCTAATGGAGAGGCCGCCGCTGGCGCTCGTGGGAATGGTGATGACCACCGGAGACCACCCGGTCGTCGCATTCAGCTTTGCGCACGTAGCGAGCGAGCCACTAACGGGCGCGCCGCAACTGTAGCCCCACATCGGCACCATCGTGCCATCGGGCAACGTCGCCGTCGCCGGCCCGGCAGTCAAGTTGATCTGCTGTTGGCCAAGAGCCGCAACTGCTGCGAAAGGAAGTAGACACGCTACTCGGAGTGCGGCTTTCAGAATTGCTTCGAAATTGTAAGTTCGCATTTTTTCTTCCTCGTCGTCAGTTGGACTCGTCAATCACAAATTCCCGGGAATCAACCAACATCATCATCAGCATTCCGCCGGGGAAAACGTTGCTGGTGGTAATTTCGCGCTCGTTGTGGGAGTGCCACATAAAGGCAAAGCCAGCCTCGCCTGTAGGCGAGTTGGCGATCGTGCCGGATGGCGGAGTTGTGCCGGTGGAACCTACCGCACGGATGGTCGCATTTGGGCCCAGGTAGGGGCTACCACCATACCAGGCGCCGTTCGTGAAGATGTTTGGATCGGGGAGAGTTGCCGGTCCACCAGCGGCGACGTCGCCGAAGGGAGCGACTTGGAGCGGCTTGTTGTGGTCCTGACACCACTCGTAGTAGTTGATCGCCGCGGGAGCGCTCGTGTTGTAGCCGTTAGCGTCCGGAATGCACGGAAGCTTGGCGTTTGGATCGCCCGATGTGGAATTGTGCGCGTAGGCATCCCAGTTCAGGCCTTTGGCTGTCCAGTAGAAAATCCCGTCCATAGCCATCCCCGGGGTTGTGGTGGTAGTGAACAGTAGAGGTCCCGCGAGACTATTTGCTGGGTCGGTGGCGCTCACGATCAAATTTCCGTCGCGTCCTAGGATGCGCACGTGGTTGCCGTGCTCATGGAACGGATGCTGCCAGCGGCCCTGGCCGATGATGCGCAGGAGCACTTGCTCGCCTGGATGCATATGGGGATTGCCGTTGTACGGCTGGTGGGGATACTGAGTGGCATAGTTGGTGTCCATGTCATCCGGCATCGAACGTCCGTTGATCATGAAATAGGCGGGATGGTAGGGCTCCGTTGGAACGTTAAGGCTGCAACCAGGATTACCTGCGGTACAGTTGCCCGCTGCCGTCACCTGAGCTAGAGCTTGGGTGTGAATATTCGAATCCATCTCGGAGAACTGGAAGAGATATTCCCGGTCGTAGCAAGTCTTGGGATGATCGTAGGCAGCCGCTGCTAGTCGGAAATCAGATTCACCCCAGGCGCTTTCTGCGAGTCCGTTATTTCCAGCAAAACTCCCGGTGTTTGCCGTGCAAGTGGAAGGGACGTTTTTCGGGAGCACAATGATCGCACCGTACAAACCCATCTCGACCTGCAAGTCCCCTTGCGTTCCGCTGTAATAGGCGCGGGTGCCGGGGCCCGGTGCTGTGAATGTGTAGGTAACTGTCTGGCCGTGCGCCGCTTCCTGGGTCAGTAGTCCGGGTGTTCCGTCGTTAAATGGCTGAAGCTGAATACCAGGAAAGAGGATTGAGGTATTGCCGGCCGAGGGCGGCAGATTATTCGTCAGCGTTATGGTGATCGATTGGCCTTCCACAACAATCAGCGTGGGGCCGGGAACTTGCATAGTGTTGCAGAACCCAGTCGTGGTCATCTTCGGCGCAAAGGTCGGCACAAAGCTGGCACTGCAACCGTACCCCCAGGAGTAAATGGACTGTCCGTCCGGCTGCGTGAGGTAAGCATCCTGGGCGGTCAAGTTAAACGTCGTGCCCTGTATGCCAGGTGCGGCGCCGTAGGCCGTCGCGGTGAGCAGTAGCGCCAGGATCGGTGCGAGAACCAACATTTTTGAAATAGCATTTTTCATTTTCATCGCCCTCATTGCCGCTCTCCTAATTGATGCGAACCTCGGTCATCAGCCCGCCGAAATTCTCGGCGTCGTTGGACAGGTGGTCGAGATTGGGGGTGTAAAGGTAGTAGGTCCCCACTGGAATAAAGGTGGTGCAGCTGCCGTCAGAAGCCCGGGCCGCACAAGAATCCAGAATCACGTCGAGCGACTCACCTCCTGCAAGGGTGATCGAGTTGGTGTAGTAGTCGAGGTTGTTTCCCGCTTGATCCCGCAGGAGCTTGGCGTTGTATCCGATAACGTGCATCGGAATTCCCAGCGAGGCCAACGTTTGATACTCGGTGACGTCCAGGTCGGAAATGCGCAGCAGTGCTCTTTGGCCTGACTTCATGGCGATGATGGAAGGCAGCGGTTGCGAAAAATGGTTGGAGCCGTCCGTGGTCTGGGTCTCCATGGGGCCGGTCGTTACCGTGTCCGGGTAGCTGCGGCCATTCAGCAGGAAGTATTTGTCCTTCATGTCCGTAAATTGTTCCGGGTTAAAGGTCATGCCGACAAAGTGAAAGCTGGGGTCAAAGCCGTGGATCTGCAGGGGATATTCAACATCGTAGTACGTCGAGCCATCACCGTCGTTGTAGGCATACCCGCTCTTCCCGCCCCTCGCAATCGTTGCTGCCCCGGTCGCATGGGTATTTACTGCTGGCAAGGGATTGCTGCAGAGAATATCGGAGTGGACGTTATCAGAGCCGAGGGGACAAGCTGTTCGCAGATCCGTTTGCTGTGTCTGTAGCGAGGCATACAGGTCGCCAGAGACCCGATTCTGCCGTGGCCGTACATAAAGCTGTCCGACCATACCCATCTGCAAGTGTTCCGGAGGGGTGATATGGCAGTGCCAGAAGTACGTACCGGCATCCGGCGCGAGGTAGTAATACGTGAAGCTGCCGCCGATGTTGATGGCCACCGAAGCATCCGGAACGCCGTCGTAGAACGACGAAGCATTGGGATACCCGTGAAAGTGAACAGTGTGCTGCTCAAAGAGGTCTGGCCGCATGATCATGCCCACGTTCGAGAGGGTGAGGAAAAACTCGTCATCCTCATCGATGGCCATGAGTGGCGCGGGAATGTTGCCGTTCATCACTCCGATATCCAACATTTGGCGGGGATCAACGTGCCCGGTGTAGCAAGCAGCCGGAGGAGTATTCGTGGAGGTGGCAACACAGGGATTGTTGCCGTTGCTATCGAGTGGCAAGGCATTGGGGTCGGGAACCAGGCCAATCGCTCCGTTGTAGGAAAATGAGCTTCCTCCATCATCGGTCGTGGCGGGATCACCCGGCATAAGCCGCGTCGAACCGGAATACGGAGTATTGAAAATGCTCGGCGGCTCCGTACCCGGGTTGCCGCTAGCGATGTCCGCGAGACCCGACAACGGCCCGAAGGAGAACATGTAGGTCTGCGTGCCGTCGGCCATTGTCGCGAAACCGTCGCCGCCGGAAATCTGCTGGCATTTGATCGCGCCGTTCGCAGAAACAGGCTTTAGAAACTGTCCTTGCGGATCGGTCGTGAATGTCGTTGGAGCTATGTAGGGCGGCTCCGTATCATTGGTGGCCGCAGGGTGAGTGATGGTGCTGGTTGGACATTGCACCCTGAACGACTGGGCATTCGCAGATGCGGTGACCAGACAGCCCGAAAGGATCAGGAACCAAATCTGATAAGTCTTGTTCATAGCGTCCTCCCGTGGTTGCGCGAAATTCGCTCCCAGCCGAAAGCTGCCTGGGCCAGTGATCGGGGAGATTAGGGATAAGCAGAGGTTGAGTACTTGCTGACGATCAACAAACAGATTGAGTTTGCGACTATTTAACAGAGGTTACATGCAGCAGATTGTGTTCTATCTTGTAAAATATCATTGCATCGCGGGTGTTCGCGTTGAATTCACGCAAATATCTTCACGACACTATTTCCGGCTGTGTCCCATAAATTTGTAGCCGACTCCCGTGACGGTAACAATGAGCTCCGGCCGCTTCGGGTCTTCCTCCAGCTTTTGGCGAAGACTGGCAACATGAGTATCAACGGTGCGCGTAAGAGTATCCGCATCATAACCCCAGACGGACTGCAACAACTCTTTTCGGGGAACCGTACTTGCTGCTCGTTCGATGAAATAGCGGAGAAGCTGAAACTCACGACCCGTAAGATAAACGGGTTTTCCATCTCGAGTCACTTTCGCTCGCTTAATGTCCACATGGATGGAACCAAATTCGGCAACACCCTGCCCAATTTGAATGGGCACGCGTCGCAACAGAGCTTCGATACGAGCGATCAGCTCCGCGGATTCGAACGGTTTCGTCACGTAATCGTCAGCACCCAACTTGAGCCCTAGCACCTTGTCAATCGTTTGATTACGGGCAGTTAGGATCAAAATGGGAGTCGCCATTCCTGCCTGCCGAATGTCGCGACACACATCGAATCCGCTCCGCGAGGGCAACATAAGATCGAGAATGACTAAGTCGAAAGGGAGGTTGGTCACTTTCTCAAACGCTTCGTGCCCGTCCACGGCTGTGTCAACGACGTAACGCTCCCCGCGAAGCCGGTCGCTCAGCGTGGTCCTTAAGGCTGCTTCATCTTCGACCAAAAGAATGCTCTCATTCATTTTTCATTGTCCTTGTGCTCTCGGAATTCGCGGCTGCGAGTTTGCCTTCCTGGTCCTCCGCCGCGCCCAAATGTAATGTAAATGTGCTGCCAACACCAGGTTCGCTGACAACTGAAACTCTTCCTCCTAGGCCTTCTGCAATGCGCTTTGCCAGTGCCAGGCCTAGTCCAGTTCCATGGATCTGGGCGGCGATAACTTTAGGACTCCGATAGAACGGCTCGAAAATGTGAGGCAACTCTGGACGGCTGATGCCCTCTCCGTGATCCTGAACGCTGATCCTGACCTCTTTAGTTTGTTTCTCCGTCTCGCCGCAGGTGGCGGACAGGCGGATCCAGCGGTCCTCCCCTCCGTACTTAGCTGCGTTGGCGATTAGATTCTGCAAACAAGTGCACACTGCCGACAGGTCGCCCAAAACGGACGGCAGCCCGGGTGCAATGTGCTCTTCAAGAGTGCAGCCCGCTCCTTCGACCAGCCCTGTCGCATTTTTCCGAACAGCTTGCAGGATTTCTGAAACAGTAAGCGGGCACAACACATACTGTGTCTTGCCACTGCGCGTCGAAGCAAAAAGCAAAATGTGATCTACGAGGTCGATCAGTTGACGGGTCTGGCCAGTCATCAGGGACCCGTAGAACTTCAGATTCTTCTCTCCTTCAACAAATCCGTCCTTGATGTTTTCGGCCGCTGAAAAAATGGCAGCGAGGGGCGTGCGCAGTTCGTGTGAAACCGATGCTACGAACTCCATTTGTACTTTGGCGAAGTTTTGCGCCCGCTGGCTGGCAAAAACAATCAGCCCCATGTTCGCTGCCAGCAGTACGAGCACGATACCTCCGATGATGAGGTCGCGATGCCAGACGCTCCTGGCTATCGCTCCCACCGGACCCATCCGATGCTGCAGGATTAATACCCATGGCTCATCATGCGAAGTGTGCTGTATTACCGGAAACCAGACTGGCGCCGAAAGGTTGCGCCATTCTTGGCCCCGCAATGCCTGGTTACGCTTCACCGTTTGCCAAAGCTCCTCGTTCATATTGCTAGGCGACGAGTCAAAGATGTTCATAATGAAGTCGAAGTTACCAACATCGTTGACCCTTAGCGCAGGATCGGAGGAGTAGATGAATCCGGGTTTATCGCCAAGAGCAACAACCGCCAGCTTATATTCCAACCCGGCGTGACCTCCAAAATGTCGGCTCGCAAGCAGAGGAAGGATCCTGTTCTGAATTTCACCGAGATTGAAAACAACCACAAGCCAATCAACGGCTTCCCGGTTAACAGGGGTCTGGGAATTGAACGGATTGACGTGGTGAACCACGGGATGAACGAGGGCTAGGGTTTTCTCATCAAACTGCCAGCCAGCCAATGCATTGCTTCGGAAACCGGAGGAGGGCATCAAATTGCTACCGGCTGGGTGCTCTTTTTCGGACGAATTGGGAAATTCCCAAGCGCTCAGACTCAAACGAAGGTTCCTTGAATTTGTCCGCAGCCGAGTCAGCAAGCCTTCTAGTTCGGGTGGCACGCTGACAGAATCAAGGCTCTTATCGTTTGGATTAAGACGCAGCAATTCAGGCTTTTCGCGCGCACTGGTTTGCCAATTGTAAATCTCCCGAACTAAGTTCGGATTTGCCTCGTCCCGATTCCATTCAGCATATCGCTGGAGATAATCGTTCCAATCGTCGTGTGCGCCCGAATCCGGACCCACCTGTATGGCAATGCATATGGCCGACAATTCGTCGTAGAAATCGCGATGCCATCTATTCATCAAAGACCGCAAGTTGCTCCCAATTTGGACCTCCATGGCGGTGCTCAACTGCGTGGCCCACTGGTATTGCAAGATCGCCACAATCACCAGCAGCGTCGCCATACCGAGCAAGGCAGCTAAGCGAAGGCGGGATGACATTCGGACGCCCCCTTTTCCATTGTCTTATTCTTGATGCCGGGAAAAACTTGCATCAGTAACCTCATACCGCCAAGCAACTTCGTGGCTCACCAATTGAACGTGTGTCGTGGAGCGACATCGATTTACGTGATGGTACACACCACATCTAAAAGGCCCTGGGCGAGCAAGATACCTGAGCACGAGGTCCGGTTAGCTCCCAAAATCATGACATATCTGAAGAGGCATTGATAAGCCGCGTGCCCAATATGGCGTAGGAGTTGCCCTGCCCCCTCCAACCTGGACTTCGGGCAAAGGTGACTTGCTGATTGCCATGAGTTTTCGCCGCGGCTAGCGTCACACCGTGGAAGGTCTACGTCATAGCTCGGAATGGGTTTGCAAACTGCTGGGAAAGACTTGGGAAAGAACTCCGGTTCTTCCATTCTACGTTAAGTCGCACAGAATCAAGGGCCGAGTGTTCTTTGTACGTGCTCCTAACCCGAGAGTCGTTCGTCAAATTCAATTCGCTTCCCTGCCCTAAGCTCTCGGTCAAACTCACCCTGGCATTCATCCGCCCGCGCCATTGAAACTGAAGCGAGTCTCGTCGTCCCCGCCATTTCCTCAGCGAATACGCTTGGGGCTTCTAATGCAGGAGCGTGGCGTTCAGCCCGCGTATCATCAAGTTTAGTTCAGCTAGACCAAGGGTTGACTACCGGAACCGAAAGATCCTCAAAATGCGATGCGTTTCGTGTTGCGAGCTTCGCGTGCGAAGCAAGCACGATGCCGGCAATCATCGTGTCGCGCAATTCACCTGGACGTCCCTTCTTATGACGTACCGCCATCAGATCACCAGCCTGTTGCGCGGCGGCTGTATCAAAAGGAGCGACTCGATTCTCGATCTTCTCAACGAGGACTCTCTCGAATGCCTGAAGCAAGGCCGAGCGTCGCTTGCCAATCGGCAGAATCTGTAATCCGTAACGAATTTCAAGGATCGTGATGGAAGTTGTCCAAATGGATGTGCGAGGTTGCTTGTCGAGCCAGTCGACAACACCTGGGTCGGGCGGGTGCCGCATGAGCGCAGAGAGAACGTTGGTATCGAGAACGATCATCGATCAAAGCGCGCAGGTTTGGTCTGGTATCCACGGAGTTCAGGGATGTCTTCTTCGAGTCCAACCTTGGCGAACAACGAGGCGATCTCCGTGCCAAGACCTCCCGCAGCAGCATCTTGTTCATTTACAGCATTTCGGAGAATGTCCCGGACTTCTTCCTCCATGCTCCGTCCATGCCGCGCTGCGCGCCGCTGCAGCCTTACCTTAACGTCTTTCTCGATATTTCGGACGACGAACTGGGCCACGTCTCCTCCTTCCCATGAGATATCATGATATCATCCTTGGTCGGGACTGAACAGGATTCTGAATCGGATTGCTCCGACACCGTTGGCGTCAATGTAAGAGCCCTTCAACAAGGACCGAGAATCGGCGAATCTGGGTGCGATTAGGGTGCAATAAGACTTCCCGAGGATTCCTTAGGGCGCCGAGAGTGGCGATCGGTGCCGTGAAATTACCACCAGTTACCTCTGGACGCTGGACTGTCACAGCAGCAGCCAGAATTCAGCGAAGTACGGAATTGTGTTTCGGGCCTTTCGCGCAAGCTAGCGGTGCCACCCTCGAAGCTCGTTTTGCTCTTTAATACCGCCTTTTGCCGCCGCGACCAATCGCTAAGTAGTTATGAGAGGGAATCGAACCCACGTCCGAAGCTTGGCAAGCTTGCAATCTAACTCAAAAAACATTGGATTGGCGGATTGGCGATTGGCGGCAGTTTTGCAATTTTTGGAGCGCCTTAAATGGGAAATAACAGGAAAAGGCTAGATGGTGCAACACTTTGACCCATATGGAGAAATCAGGGCGGTGCGATCACCAGTTCTTTGCCAAGACAGCTACCATCTTGGCGAGGGCATCGAGGTCACGAGTGTCGATGACTTCGCCGGGCGAATGGGAGTAGCGGAGCGGCCAACCGAGAGGAAGGTCAATCGAGCCGTAGCGGGTAAAGACCGCGCCGTCGTTGCCACCGCCGGTGACCCCATACTGGACGGGAATTTTATTTTCCTGCGCGAGTTTCGCGATGCGGTCGACGTACTCGCGGGGCGCGATGTTGGAATTGTCCACGGCGCGGATGACGAAACCCTTTCCGATTTCCGCGTCGGCGAAGCGCTTGGATTCGAGCGGGGAATCCGAACTGACAAAGGTATCGATGGCAAAGACGAAGTCCGGAGTGTTGCCGTCCTTGGCGGCGCGTTCCGCGTAGGCGGCTGCGCCTTTTAGACCAACCTCTTCCTCGGTGGACCAGACGAAAGTAACGTCGCGCCCCGGCAAATCCGGCCCAAGGGCATTCAGCGCTTCGATCAGAGCGGCGTCTCCAACGCGATCATCGAAGCTGCGGCCGTTGGCGCGTGATCCCGCGAGCGGGCGGTATTCTTTCGGAATAGTCAGCCAGTCGCCCACTTTTATGCCGAGCTTTTGCGTTTGGTCCGCGGAGCGCGTGCCGACGTAGACGTGGGCGGGTTCCTCGATTCCGCGCGGGCTGTGGGTCCATTCGAATCCGGGTTGATCCCATTCGGCCGGCAACTCGAGCACTCCGGCGAGGGACTGGCCTTCGGGTTTGTGCAGCAGAACGGGGTGACCGAGAAAGAATTCGGTGTAGCCTCCGCCAAGAACGTCCACCGCCAGACGGCCATCGGGCTCGATGGCGCGGACTTGGTAGCCGATTTCGTCCAGGTGCGCGACAAAAAGGATCTTGCGCGTCTTTGCGCCGGGCCTGGCATCCCCTAAATGAAGGATGAGATTTCCTGCGGCATCTGTCTCCGTTTTCGTTCTGGCCCATTCTGGAAGCAGTTCTGCAACTCTTTTTCGCACGGGTTCTTCATGCCCGCTTGCGCCGTACGTTTCCACGAGAATTCCAAGGAGAGACGGGCCACAATCACCGCAGCCCCACGAGCGGGCTCCGCCAGAGCTGCCCGCGGCACTGGTTCCCGCTACGTAGCGATGGAGGAGGTCCGTGAGGGAGCCTACGTCGGAAATACTGAGTGTCTCCGCCGGAGTGACGGGAAAGAGCGTGGCCACGCTTAGCTGCGCGAAGCGTTGCGGGAATGCAGTTGGCTTGACGTAGCCGGCAATGCGCGGAGGCGCCGCAACCGTCGTGGTCAGGGACAGATGATTCTCGTCGGCCAGTTTTTTCAGATCCGCGGGGAGGCCGGCTAGAGATGCAGCAGCATCGGTTGCGCCCAGAAGAATTCCTTGTCCGGGTAAGCGACGTTTATCAGCGGCGGAGCTTGACGAAGCGGCGGAACCCCGCGGTGGGAACAAGCGGCCCACATAGATCATCTCGTCTGGATGAATTTCGATAAGGAGGCGCTCCAAGCCGCGGCCGCCGGTCCATTGTTGCGTGACAAAGGCGACCGTCGTCGTGCCCGTGAATTCTGCTTTGGCGAGTTGGGGCGTCATCATCAAATTCATCAGCGCAACACATCCAAAATGATCGCCGATGCCGGGCGCGGTGTACTCGGACGAGCCCAGTTGATAGTCGTTATGGGTCAAGGTGACGGGGTCGAGGATGTCCACGCCGGCGCTGCGAGCCTGCTCCGCGTTGCTTGCGCCAATGTCCACAAACATCTCGTCGGGATGCGCCACTTTTGGAGCATTCTGACGCAGAGGTTGCAAGTGAACGGACAGTCCCGCAAAGACGCCATTCACTCGTTTGCCGTCGCGCGTGATCACCCAGACCGGCTGGGCGGCGTGGAGCAAATCAAAAACCGCATTTGGCGGAGCTTGGGGCAGGCGTTGAACGCGCAGATAGCCATCCGCAGTGATTTCGCTGACCATGTAACCGGGTTCGTCCATGGGAGTGACAAGCAAGCGGTGGGGCGAGCCACTCCCGAGGGTTACATAGACGTTTCCAAGATTATCGGTCTGGGGAGAAAGACTTTTGAGCCGTTCGCGAATCTCGTGGGCGAGCTTTTGCTCATTGCCGCTCACCGCGGGGGTTTTCACGAGACGTTCCCAATCCTGTTCCGAGCCGGAGCGTTGAGCGAACGCCTGGTGCGGCATCAACGCGGTCGCACAGATCGCTGCGGACAGGGACCAGGTGAGGATTCTTGTGAGCATCAACGGTTTCATTCCACACTCCTGTGAAAATCCGCAAGGTGAATTGCGCTAGCGGCAGAGCGCTTCGATCAGGGCTTCCTTCTTTTTTTCCGCTAGCTCTGTCAAAGGATCGAGCGAGGCGATGTAACCGCCTACGGCGGCAGCGGCGAGAAGCGCGAAGGCTTCGGCGGGGAGCCAGAGATTTCCCGTCCAGCGTCCCGAGAAAAGAATCACCGCGGAAACGCCACCCAGAAGAATCTGTGAGCCAAAGGCAACCAGCACGGCCATGCCCGATTGGCGCTGTCCGCGCATCTGGCCGAATTCCAATTTGCGCGGAAAGGAGAGAGAGGACCAATTGGCTACCGTGAGCTGCCCGATGATCGTAAAGACCATGGCTGCCACGGTGGCCACCAGCATGTGCAGAGAAGGCAAGCCCACGCGCCAGGCAAGCATGGACAAGGACAGAGCCATTTCCAGCGCCAGGACAATGACGAGCATAATGTTTTTTCCGAGGAAGACGTCGCGGAAGCGCAGCGGCGCGGTGAAGTAGGTCTGGATGCCGCGACCTTCGTAGGCAAAGCTGTTGTAGGCAGGGGCCATCAGAATGAGGATGAGATAGGCCATCATGCCGGGGAAGAAAAAGTCGGCGGAAACGCCCTTGCCCCAGGTCGGATGCCCGCCGGTAAAATTCATACTGAAGATAAAGACCAGCATCGGCGGGAGCAGCAAGGTGAGGAACGTAAATCCGTTGCGCGTAAGATAGCGAAACTCTTTGCGAAGGACGGCGGCCACCTGAGGTGATAGCAAACCCAAGCGGTCGGGGCCGTCGTCTTTCGCCGCGATGGGACGTACGGCGGGGCGGACTGGCGCTGCAGTCTCGCTGAGTTCTTCACCGCGATACTGCGCGCTAAAGCGGCGCCGCAGCAAAAGAGTCAAGGCCAGGACGTAGAGGAGCAGGCCGGCCGAGCCGAGCAAAAAGCCTGCCGGCTGGAGCTGCGCGGCCGAGGCGATCGCGCGTCCCGCAAGCGAAGGGGGAAGCCACGCAAAATAGGGCAGAAGACGCAGGAAAGAGGGCCGCGCGGCAGCGCCGTAGCGATTCAGGAGCGGGGTAATGAAATTCAAAGAGATCATGGAGAGAACAAAAAGTCCGAGGAAGAGTTCTCGTGTGCGGCGACGGGAAAGCAGACGCTCCAGCCAGGAGCCGACCAGCCGTTCGAGCGTTACGTTGAACAGAACAAATGCGGCGCCGATCAGCAGCATGGCCGGCAGCACGCCGGGCTTTGCGACCGTCGCCCCGGCGGTCATGGACAAAAGCCAGCAGAGCGAGGCCATCGCGGAGAAATCCGCCAGGCCGTAGGCCAGCCCGATGATGTAGAACGCAGAGAGGCTCATTGGAAACCGCAGAAGCGTGCGAAACTCAAAGTTTGCGCCGAACCCGGCGACAAAAAGCGGGATACTCTGCCAGAAAAGAAAAATTCCCCAGAAGAGCAGCGCGATCCAGCCGGGCCGGTTGTTGGAAAGAAACTGATAGGCCCCGGCATAGAATGCAAAACACAAGCCAATGACCAGGATGCCGCCAAAGATGCCGGCAAAAATCAGGCCGATCAAATCGAGGCGGTTGTTTTTCTTGCGCATACTGTTTCGCAGGAGACGCCAGCGAAGTCCGGCAACCAGGCGGATCTGCGCGATGAGCCCTGCGGATGGGGCTACGTCAGCCATGAGAGTTCCTCGAGCTGCGGGCGTTCTGCGCCGCTCTGACCCACGATGGAGAGGAAAATCTGCTCGAGCGTGGTCTTGCTGCCCTCCTCGCCGGAGATACCTGCGCGCAACTCTTCGAGCGAACCCTGCGCGACGAGGCGGCCTTGATGGATGATGGCGACGTGGCTGCACAAGCGCTCGACAATCTCCAAGACGTGAGAGGTTAGAAAAATGGTGGTGCCGCGTTCGGTCATGCGGCCAAGCAGGGCTTTCAGCGTCCCAGCTGCGAGGGCATCTACGCCTTCGAATGGCTCGTCGAGAAATAAAATGCGCGGACCGTGGATGACGGCGGCGGCAAGCGCGAGTTTTTTCTGCATCCCGTGTGAATAGTCGGCGATCATCGTTTTGGGACGGTCCGCAAGCTGCATGAATTCCAACAGCTCCTCCGAGCGGTGCCGGGTGGTCGCGCGATCGAGGCCATACATGCGGCCTACGAAGTTCAGGTATTCCGCGCCCGTCAATCTCTCGAAGAGGCCCATGCCTTCGGGCACGACGCCGATCTGGCGCTTCACTTCCACCGAGTTCGGAACAAAGTCCAGTCCCAGAAGCTGCATGCTTCCGGAAGTCGGCGCGAGCAGGCCTGTCAGCATCTTGATGGTTGTCGATTTGCCGGCGCCATTGGGTCCGAGGAAGCCGAAAAACTGCCCCGCTGCTACCTGGAGGTCCACGTCGTCGACGGCCGTCAGATTCCCGAAGGTGCGAGTCAACTTATACGTCTGGATGGCTACGTCGGGCATCGCGTCTCCCCGTCGAATCTCGATGAGCAGAAGCACGACTCTAACACGAGTCTTGCAGCCGGAAAGTGAAGAGAGAGGAAGTGCTCCGAGGGGGGAAGCGCACTCAGGAAGATTTCTGCGGGGTTGTTGATGTGGTGCTGAGAGACTGCAAGTCTTTCGCCGGGAAAGCTGCGAGAACCGCGGGGAGTTCCACGCGAAACACAGCGCCGCCTTCCTGCCGGTTGTAACAGAGAATTTTCCCGGCGTGCTCCTGGATAATGCCGAAACAGATGCTGAGACCCAGGCCGGTGCCCTTGCCGACAGGCTTCGTGGTATAGAACGGATCGAAGACACGATGCGGCTCCTTGATACCGGGGCCGCTGTCGGAAAATAAGACGACGACATTCGAACGATCACGAATGGTCTTGATGGTGAGCACCCCGCCGTTGGCCGCTTCCATGGCGTCCAGCGCGTTGCTGATGATGTTGAAGAAAACCTGCATCAATTGATTGCCATCGCCGCGAACGCCGGGCAGGACCGATTCGAGCTGCATTTCGACGCGTGTAGTGCCGGAGCGCAGATCGAGCGCACGGAGCTGCACGGCGTTGTTCACCACGGTGTTGATATCAAGCAGGGTGCGTTCCGCGGGCACCTGCCGCGCGAAGCTCAGGAGATTTCCGACGAGAGTTTTTGTCCTCCGCGCCTGGTCGCGTATTTTTGCGGCGGTAGCGCGAGCTCTTTCCGGGACCGTGGGGTCGTCGGCGAGCAAATCGGAGAAACCGAGGATGGCCGCCAATGGATTGTTGATTTCGTGTGCAGCGCCGGCGGCCAGCTGACCGAGGGAAACGAGCTTTTCGGATTGCACGAGCTGGGCCTGCAGGCGCTGGAGGTTTTCAATAGATTGTTCCGACTTGGCGAGAAGCAGGGAGCGGTCCGCGTCGGCAAGGTGGGTGCGCAAAAAAATCAGCATTGCCAGCGGCACGGAGGCTACCAGCGTCACCATCAGGCGAAAATCACGAACCGCCGCGCCCTCATGGCTAAACCGCAAGGTGTAGATCGCAAAAAGAGGAAGCGAGATGACCGCGGCCATAGCGAAGCGCGCCGGCCAGACGGTTTCCTCATGGGTCGAATCGGCTTCGGACTCGTAGTTGTTCTCGGAAGGAGAGTCTAACTTGTCGCGATTTTGATAGGCGATCACTCCGGCGAGAGCAAACCATAGGAAATTCGAAATCAAGGGAAGATCGTACAAGCTTCCGGTGTAATACTTTCCGTTGGCGATGCCGACGTTGATCACCAAGGAAGAGAGCAAGTAAAGAGCCGCGCCGCCAAACAGATTGGCGTACACGATGCGCCAGATTCGATTGGAAGCCAGCCACAGGGCAGCCCATCCGGCGACGATGATCATGTTTTGAATGTTGGCCAGCAGGTTGTAATTGAAATTATATTGACCGATGGAAGGCGAAGCGTAGAGCCATGGCAGAACCGCGAAGGCATACAGAAAAGTCCACCAAGTGAGTAAAAGCACAAAATCCAGGTAGCCAAAACGCAATTGGATTTCGCCGCGCTTGCGATGCGGGCGCAGCGCGAGCGCCGCCATCATGGGAATTCCCCGCAGGAAAAAAAGAATGTCTCCGCCGTTCAGCTCCGGGAGCGACTTGTGGAGGTAGACCTCGTAATACGTCCACTGGAACTGCCCGATCATCCACAGCGTGCAGCTCAGCGCAATCAACATCCAGAAGAGGTTGCGCCGCCATTGCGGCGTGCCGGCGTTCAAGAGCAGACCGGCGTTGGCCAGCAGCGGCACGACGCACTGCACCAGATCTCCGAAGGTGACCAACGCCGGGGAGTCGCGCCGAAGCGGCGACAGCGACACGGCCGTGTAAACGATCAGGATGAACAGCCAAATCCCGATCATCCATGCGATTCTGCGGGAAGAAGACATAGTTCTTTGTGCTTCCAGTGTAGATGCGCGGGGCGGGTAGGCGTGCGGGCAATTCCTCCAGCTTCACCTAAAGATAAACGAACGACGGACCCCAACCACTCGACGGCGTGACTCGCGATTTCCAAATCTGGCGGAGGAGGAGGAATTCGAACCCCCGAGACCCTTTCAGGTCTAACGGTTTCAAGGTGGGTGGTTGCGCTCCGGCTCCGGCAAAACTAATGATAACACTAGGCAGCGTGCGGTTCTCTCTGGACGGTTTGGGCACGAATGGCAGCGTATTGGGATGAATTGGGATGAAGGCCCGTGGACGCCCTAAGCTCTACGACTCCCGTAGGTGACCGACCGTGAGTTGCTTCGGCAAATTCGCGAGGGCGCGGAGAAACGGGCTGGAATCACCGAGAACACGGGAGACTATAAGTCCACCTTCGATCGCCGCTACGGCTTCCTGAGAACGACTGCGGGCAATCGCCGGGCTTACGCCCGCATCTCGGCCGAGGCGGGCGAATGCAGCAATCCAAGATTCCATGGAGCGCCGCGCGTGTGCGCGTGTGGAAGGACTGTCGGCGAGTGTCACCGTGTCGAGCAGACACCACTGTTTTCCGGATCTGTAGAACTCGCGAAGCCTACGCGCAATCTTCCGGGCACGGACTTGTGGTTCTCCCTCTTCGAACGCGGGCTTAACAACATACTCTGCAAACTGGCGGTCCACTTCGGAGAGTATTGCGTTCACCATGTCAGCCTTCCCGCCGGGGAAACGGTGGTACAGGCTGGCCTTCACCAAGCCAGTGGCTTTCATCAGATCGGAATAAGAAGCCCCGTCATACCCTTTACGGCGGAAAACATCCGACAGTTCCTGGAACAATTTGTCATCAGAAATCTTTGCAGGGCGCATGGAACAGCCCTCCTCTACCTTAGATGTCCCACATTTCTCTTGGGTTAGACCGTACGGTCTAATTCTTGCCTGTTTTCGGCCTTCGTCACAGCTTTTTCTGAAACGTTTCGGCTATAGCTGCATCAAACCTTCATATAGACTGACCGGTCTAATACGAAGAACGGTAAAGGAGAATGAGTATGATTCGCGGATGGCTACAAATTGCAGCGATTTCGGTTGGATTGGCGGCAAGTGCCGGCTTTCTGGGCGCCCAGATGAAGGATTCAGCGATGGCCGAGCCGTCGCGCGTGACCTATCACACGACGCAGGTGGATGGCTTGAAGATCTTCTATCGCGAGGCCGGGCCAAAGGACGCACCGACCGTCGTGCTGCTGCACGGTTTCCCCAGTTCGTCCCACATGTTCCGCGAACTGATTCCACGCCTGAGCGACAAATACCATGTTGTGGCGCCGGACTATCCGGGCTACGGCTACAGCGACGCGCCTTCGCCTGAGCAATACGTGTACACGTTCGACCACCTCGCGGATACCATAGATCACTTCCTTACCCAACAAGGCATCACGAAGTATTCGATTTATATTCAGGACTACGGTTCACCCGTGGGATTCCGGCTGGCAACGCGGCATCCCGAACGCGTCCAGGCGATCATCACGCAGAACGGCAATGCCTATGACGAAGGCCTGTCACCCTTCTGGGCAGAGTATCTGTACCCGTACTGGAAAGACCCAAATCCAACGAATGAAGCCAAGGTGCGGCAGTTGCTTACACTGGACGCGACGAAACTTCAGTACCTGCAGGGTTTCCGAAATCCGGACGATGTAAGCCCGGACTCTTTCCTCTTCGACCAGGCCAAGCTCGACCGTCCGGGCAATGACAGAATCCAACTGGCGCTGTTCTATGACTACCGTAACAACCCGCCGCTTTATCCGGCATGGCACAAGTATCTGCGGGAAAAGAAGCCGGCAGTGTTGGTTGTCTGGGGAAAGAACGATCCGGTATTTGCCCCGGCAGGCGCGGAAGCGTTCTTAAAGGATGCACCGGGCGCAGAACTCCACTTGCTAGACACGGGACACTTCGCGCTGGAAGAGGATGGAACGGAAATCGCGCAGCTCATCCGGGCGTTTCTGGCAAAAAATGTTCACTGATCGAACGACGAAGGAATCTCGAGACCGGTCGCCCATGAATTCCGGTGAGTGACCGGTGGAGCCATCTATGTTTATCACGTCCTGCCGCATAAACACTGGCTTTCCTCCACTGCTAATGGAGGCCCTTTTTATAGCAACAGTAGCATGAAGGGTTGGTGTGCCGACGACGAGCCCTAGCTATGGATCCTTCGTTACGAAAGTGACGCGACGTGGCTTTATGGGCGCTCGAAACCGGGGATCCGGAGCGCCTTCTGGTCGAATGTCAGGGTGCAGGAACAGCCCATTCTGGCACCAAGTCCTGCGATAACGGCGTCGGCGAACGAGCCCTGTCCTTCCTTGAGTGCGATCATGGCAGTGAAAACTTCCTGCTCGTTCTCCACAATGAGCACGTCGGTCTGCAGTACGCGTTCGACCGCCCCGACGATTTCATCGGTTGTTAACCCATAACTACGCTCGAGCACCCGCACGGTTTCGACCATTGCCACAATGCTGATGAAGCCAGGGTTCTCCTCGGTTAACCGCCGCTCGAGGACCTCCCTTGCCTTCGGCGATTGAATCGGGTCGTCTTGAGTGAGGTATCGGACGAGAATGTTTGTGTCTAGCCCGATCATCGACGTCTGGCGCGCGGCGCGGTGCCAGCGGCACCCTTCGCAGCAGCCTCAGTCATCTCGTTGATTGTTACCGGCCTCCGTCGCCTAGATTTGACGATGCCTCGTAAGGCCGAAGCAGAGAGTTTCGGCAAGAGAACCACGCTACCATCAGGATGCAAAAAAAACTTGACCCGATCCCCCGGTTTCAAGTGGAGATGTTCACGAATAGCCTTTGGGATTGTCGCCTGGCCCTTGACGGTGATCGCAGAATCCATAATGACCCCCATTACTTATGCCCTGATGTAATACCACGTCGAGTGACCGGCGTCAAGATGGACCGGAAGAAGAATCATTTCGCCTTTGCCGCGACAAGTCCCTTTGCGGGCAGAGCCAATGGTTAGTCCACGTTTGTCGCAACGATCCCAAACAAATGGGATATCAACAAAATCACTGGCAGAGCGCAAATACCCGCTGTTTTACTGCATTTGAGCGTGGCGGAGGAGGAGGGATTCGAACCCCCAAGACCCTTTCAGGTCTAACGGTTTTCAAGGCGGGTGATTGCGCACTGGGTCGTTGGCAAGTTGTTGAGAACTAAAGGCGGCGTTCGGCTCGTTGTGGGTGGTTTGGGCACAGTTGGCAGCCGATCGGGATAAACTGGGATAAAGGTGGTGACATCCCAATAGTCCTCACGTCTTGCGCGCGTTTTCATGAAATCTTGACGGAACCAAACTCATGACATACAATGTACGTACAGTGCAAGCGCGAGGTTCCTATGAGAGTATCGCATTCTAGAACAATTAGAACTAGGCGCATTAATCTCCGCGCCACAGATCGTCAAGAAAAACTCATTCGTACCGGCGCCGAGACGACCGGTCTTAGCGTGACTGACTTCATTCTGGATAGCGCCTGCTCGCAGGCGGAGCACGTCCTCGCCGACAAACGCGAATTCGTCGCCTCTTCTAAACAGTGGAAGGTGTTCGTGGCGGCACTCGATAGACCGGCAAAGATCAAGCCAAAGCTAGCTCGCCTTTTTTCCGACACTGGCGTTCTTGATCGCGGGTCTCGGAAGTGACGAGCGGTTCCTCGAAAGATGAAACGGAACCTCTTTCGGTCATTGAAAAGCTGACTAAGGATCATGACCTCTTATCTTTCGACTGCGGGAAATCGCCTCTTAATGATTGGCTCCGCCGTTTTGCTCTTACTAACCAGCAGAATGATTCAGCTCGTACCTATGTCCTTCATCGCGCTCGCAAGGTTGTCGGCTATTATGCTCTTTCTGCAGGGTCGGTTCGGAGAGAAGAGTCGCCGGCTCGCATCGCAAAAGGACTTGCTAAGCATCCGATTGGCGTCATTTTGCTTGCGCGTCTCGCGGTTCACCGAACTGAACACGGGGCGGGGCTTGGCAGGACCATGTTGGTTGATGCTTTGTCACGCGCTTTGACAGCAGCCGAAGCGATCGGAGCCAGGGCGATGTTGGTTCATGCCATCGATGAAGACGCTGTGGCATTCTACAGAAGATTCGGATTTGAACAATCACCGCTCGATCCCAAACAGCTAATGCTGCTTATGAAGGACCTCCGCGCAACCCTGGAATCGCTTGGTTTGGCGTAACCATTACCGGATGTAGCGCTCAGGAGCAACCGGCTTACCGGCTTATTCGCGCCCGCCTTTTTCTGTCTCTAACTGCACAGCTGCGCTCTGGCTGACCTCTATGTTAGCGCCGGCTTGCATTGAGCCACTAGTGATGACGAATACTTCGGGGCACGCCCATACGTGCAAAGAGAAGGGCACGTCTCGCGGCGTTCCAACCCCGGGGGCGTTATCGGGCCTAACGGTTTTCGACACGTTGGGATAAAACTGGGATAAAAGAGACGTGCCTTCGCTCTCTTTGCGTGAAAGAAAAATCTCCGTAACTTTTGTTTTCTGGCGGAGGAGGAGGGATTCGAACCCCCGAAACCCTTTCGAGTCTAACGGTTTTCAAGGCGGGTGATTGCGCTCCGGCTCCGCCCTAAACTAATAATGACACTAGGGGGGTTCGGCTTGTTCCGGACGGTTTGGGCATGGTTGGCAGCCTATTGGGATAAACTGGGATAAAGATTTTCACAACCGATGCAAAGAGGTCGCACTGAATCCGAGTGCGCCGGTTTGTTAGTTCTACCTGACCCGCTCGCACCGACCGATGATCACCTGCTTTTTGTTTGCGTTCGAGTGATTCTCTTGCCCTCGGCAATAGTGGCAACGGTTTAGCAAATTCTCGATTCCACTGCCTGCTGTTCGGAATCAAGGATTTATCTTCGGATAAGAACACTCTCGTTCGGGTCTCATAGCTCTGGTTCGGCCACAATTGTGCAACTACTGTGCAACCTCGAATCAGTCTCCTCTCAACGGAGAAGTTCAACTCCCGCACGTGCTGCTGCATTGCGCAGCCGGTCGTCAAGGGTTGCCAGCGGTAGCTGTTCGCGTCGCGCGAGATCTAAATAGACCGCGTCATAAGCCGATAGCTTAAAGGCACGCGCTGTTGCTAGGGATTGCCGAGCGGAAACGACAATACTGTCGGTGTCCACCGCCTGAGCTACGATCTGTTCGATGTCCATGATCGCTTGATCAACATCTGCAGTGGTCAAGATGGATCGCCGCTCCGCAACGACGAGACCGTTGCTCATCTCCAGATGCCACAGTGCTGGGACGACGGCTCGAATCCCCTTAAGGAAGACCTGTTTCACCCGGTTGGCATAGACCGGCATAGGATGGTCGAGAAACCAGCGAAGTGCGACAGACGCATCAAGGACAAAACCGCTCAAGTCCGGCCCTCCTCGATTAAGTCTCTCACGTTTACGCCTCGGCCTGGTTTCGCCCGCTTTCGAATTTTTTCGATATCCTTAAAAATATCCTTCAATGTGGCTTCGGGGGCACCGGGGACCGGGATAAGAACCGCTGCCAGTTCCCCACGTCGAGTAATGCCAATCTTCTCTCCCTCCCGGGCGCGTTCTACAAGCTCCGAGAGTTTCTGCTTGGCTTCGAACAGTCCGACAGTGCGCATGCGGATGCTCCTTTAATCTAGATGAATAGTCTAGATGGATAGTTCGTTACAGTCAAATTGAAAGTTTTCCGCGATGCGGAGGGCAATAATGGTTCTGCCGTCCTGGAGAAACGATCATCGGTTTTGCCGGGCTCGGGCCGGCAATCAAAGGCGTTCTTGTACATGCGCCGCATTCTACGATGCGTTTCTACTCGCCTGGATAGAAGCGGGTCAGCCTGTAACCTTATTTGTCTTTCTACTTTCAGCGGAGCGGCCCGGGAAGCGCGCGATGCCGGCACCGTTTGCGTGGGCGGTCGCTGGCGGATTGGCTTTTGTAAGGAGGCTTGGGGACACGTTCCAGTGCTGACCTGCGTCGGTGACAACCGTGACTGTCTTCTTATTGTAACGGATCAAGGTTCCCACCAACTCATGGTCGCCGTCCCGACGGAATTTGACTCTCTCACCGACGCGGAAGTCTAGCATGGCGGAATGCGAGCGCATTTGACTAAGGAATCTGAGGCGAGCGACGACCTTGTGATTCAGCTCGATGAGTTCATCTTCGGAAAGGGAGTCAATATCGATATGCTGCATAATATTCGCCTTCCAGGGAGTGCCCATATTCTACTCGAAACACGCATTTGACAACCTGATTCGGAGAAAGACTAATCTCCTTATCTCAGCCGGAATAAACGGGGATTCATTGCGTGTGGGATAACACGACGACGGCTTTGCGATGCCTTCTTATTGAAGACTGCAGCATTGGAGAAACCTTTCGTTTGAGATCTAAAAATGCTCGATCCCGTGGACGAAATAGCGTTGGCCACGTACGGCAGTGGCGGAGGCTCAACGATTGAACTTAAATCAGTAACTGCAATGCCGTCACCGCTCGTTCCCGTGATGGCGATCAGGACGTTGTCCTTGCCGTCAGACACCAGCGCGTCGTAGTTGGTCGAGAGTGGAACTGAAAAAGCAATGCGGTCACGCAGATCTCCGAGCCTGCCATCGTAAACATCCATGCCTTGCACGGAAGGCTGAAACAGCAGGGTTCCGTCTGGACTGAATTTCGTGCCGTAAACGTAGCTGATATCGACCACCTCACGATCGTTGAACGCGAAGTCCGCGGTCCCGTTCAAGTCGGCATCGAACATGATACTAGAGGCCTCGAACTGAACCTGATTAGGTGCCAGTGTCAGATCATAATCGCCGTAGCAGCAGCCTTGGCCTGTGCTTGCCGAGAACAATGTGCCCGTTGCTATGTCGATGCTGAATATATTTCCAAGGTTATTAAAGTATGCGCGTGTGTTGTCCGAGCTGATGGTTGTCCGCAAATACAGATCGGAAGCCCCGAGGCCGGGCCCGTCCATCCCGAGGTCGGTAATCGTCCCCGTATTGGTGTCGAGAGTGAAGTAGTTGTGGTAACCGGTTCCGCCTTGGACGTCGACGATCAAATAGGCAAGGCCAGAATTCGTAAGGCCAATTGCTGAAGGCAACACAATGACCCCGGCAGGAAACTGAGCCGGAGTGGCGGGAATCGTTTTGATAGAAGAAGGGTTGGCGGGGTCGAGAAGATACACGACGCCTGCACTGGCATCCGCTACCGCCAGCTTCGTGGCGTCTGGCGATAGGGAGATACCCCACAATCTTTGAGTTCTTCCGGCCGGAGTGGGTACGGAAATGGGGTTCAGCCATTTGGCCTGCGTGCGCGAGAACACTTGAATCTTATTCGCGTCAGTAAAGTAATAGACATCACGAATGGGGTCGTAGATGCCTTGGATCAGGCTGGCGCCAGGCAGCGGGAATTTTTGCAGGGCCGGCAAATAAGTTAGGGCAGCAGGGGCCTTAATGGTCCCAGAGCTGGTGGTGACCGCGACGTCAGCTGACGTGCCTGCAGTGCCAGCAGGAATCGTGTAGTAGATCGACTGCAGCAAGAACGGCTGAGCAGAAATGCCGTAAGCATTTAAATTGAGGGCCGTGATTGTGACGGGCTGGCCGCCAACGGTAACGGCTAAGTCCGGCGGTATTGTGGTTGCCGTGACAGGCGCAAATCCGTAACCGTAGATAACACCGACTCCGCCGCCTTCGGCCGAAGACAAGTTCGGCGTGACTTCCAGGATTGTTGGTCCGTAGCTGAAGGCTTCTGGAATGTACTCCATCCCACCATCGCTGGCGAAGGCGTAGACGTCAACCGCGCCGGGCTGACCTGGGGGAGTTGTGACTGAGACGAAGTTTCCGCTAACTGAAAAGGATGGGACAGGATTCTGACCGAAAAAGATGCCGCTCTGAGAGTTGATGGTGGCCGGAACAGACCACTGTGTGACTGTCCCTCCCGACACAGAACCAGTGGCCGGACTCAAATAATTGTTGAGAAACGGAGTACCGACGGTGCCAGATTGCAACTTTGTTGTGTCCAGAAAACCAAAGCCTTCCTCCATAGGCCCCGCAAGCAACCCAGAATTGTCAAAGGCACCGAAGTTGGGATTCGTGGGAGGGCCTACAGCTTCACCTCCCTGTGTATATTGAACGGTGATGTTCGGGAGCCATCCAATAAGCTGCCGCGTTGGCACATTGTAGGCATAGATGAATGCAGAGTCATTCATATAAAGAGTCGTTGAATCTGGACTGAATAGCAGCGAAGCGTCGGACGCATTGAGCGCGGCAACGCTAAAAGAAGCTACTTGGTTGAGGGTATTAGCATCGACAATCACGGCGCCATTCGGATAGGACGGAAATGCCAAGAAGCGTCCATCAGGTGAGACGGTAATTTTCGACGTATTTCCGCTAAAAGCAGCTTCCAGAGAGAGACCAGTAGCCGGGTTCAACTTGCAGAGGCCGTTTCCTGTGCCCGTCATGACGAAGTTGCGGTCGCTTGTGAGAGCAAACCCAAAGATGTGTCCACTGATCGTGTTGCCACAGAGTGGGCTTGAAGGCTCCCCCGGGAGATTTGCTCCTCCGTATACAGAAATAGTGTTGTCCGACGGATTCCAAACGGCGATGTTTGAAGAACCATCCACGCTCGGAATGCCCCCTTCCTCTCCAAGCAAGGCAACTCGCCCGTCGGCGAGCACTAAGGCAATCATAGCCTGATAGCCAAAGGGGCCGATTTGTGAGGCCACGTACCTTTTTTTTACGCTCGTGCTCTTCGGATCGAGGACATAAACGTCGCCAATAAGAGTTCCGACATAGAGGGCGGACTGGTCTGGAGTTTCATCGATACCATAGGCGCCGGGTACGGAGATTGTTGCGACTGTTTTTCTTGTCACGGAGTCGAGAACAAAAACGTGATTGGAGAAAGGATCCGTTACGAAGAAATGCGATGTCGGGCTGTCGAAGACAACCCAATGAGAATTCACCCACTGGTAGTATTCTGTGACCGCGTCCGTCCGTACGTATTTGGTACGGGTAGACAAAGTAATGTTGTTGGCGGCAGTGACAGATACGCCGAAATTGGTGCTATGAGTCAGGGAAGAGGAAGTGCCAGTGAAGGTCACCGTTGTCGTCGTGACGGATGTCGATCTATTGGTGAAAAAGGTCACGCTTTGGGGAGCGCCTAGGGTCAAGGTGAAGGTCTGAAGTGAGGCTGTAACACCGGCGGGCAGGCCCGATATTTGAACAGAGATGCTGCCAGAAAATCCATTGAGAGGCGTAGCGCTCACTGTGGTCTGAGCCGAAGTGCCAGCTGGGATAGAAACCGAAGTCGGATTGAGAGTGAGCGTGAAATCCGGTGAGGGTGGCGGTGGAGGTGGCGGCGTAGTAGTACCCCCCCCACCGCCACACGCTTCAAGAAGAGTTCCAAAGGAGAAAAGTAAGGCCGAAAATGCTTTGCATGATCGGGAAAACCTGGAGGGGGCCAAGGCAGTTTTCATGATCAAACGACAAATCCAAGGGCTTTGCAAGACCTGCGGAAAGCCAAGATTATGCCCGTACCAAGAGAAGGAGTCAATGAAGAGTCCGTGTAGCCCGGCCTGCCTAAGAAGGAGCGAAATCAGACTGGCCGGATAGCCTCATGAGAGCGATGCTCATGTTATAGTTACCCGCTGCTTCTTCTCAAGCTTGGGACCCTGGCATCAAAATGCAGACCCTGGAATACTCGCTGGCCCTGCGGATTTTAAGAGTTCTCGGATTCGTATTGGTGATGTCTGTTCCTGCGCAAGCAATCAATTTCAAGAATCCCCCAATCATTCCCACCAGTACAGATGTGGCAGAGATCGTTACCGCAGACGTCAATAAGGATGGCAAGCTGGATCTCGTTTACGTTGATGGTACCGCGCCGCAGTTGACTCTCCATGTTTTGCTCGGGAACGGAAACGGCACCTTCACTCATGGGCAGGACATTAACCTGCCAGCGGGAGTGTGTTGCGCGCTTACTGTCGGAGACGTAACAGGCGATGGAAAGCCAGACGTTGCTTTGGCAGGCTTTAGTGTTGCAAGCAGCGGCCAAATCACGATAACCGTTGCGGTCATGGTTGGGAACGGAGATGGTACGTTCCAGACTGCGATCCAGTCTACTTTCCAACCTACCAACGTTAGTCTGTATCCCGTTTTTCGAAGTGCTTTTGCGGTTGGAGATATCAATGGCGATGGCAAGGCCGATTTGGCGCTGATGGATCGCCAGAACGAATTTATCTATACCTTCCTCGGCGACAATACGGGGAAGTTTGTTCCAGGCACGACGGTCCAGTCTTATACTCGCGACGCCGTGTATTTACTGGACCTTAATGGAGATGGACACCTTGACATTCTCACAACGGATGCTATCGGAGCCCAGTTCAAGGTTTTCCTCGGCAAGGGTGATGGGACGTTCCCAACTTTCGCGACTTACAGCGCAGGAACTCCTGCTGGCCCATTCTTCTTGACGGATGTAAATGGAGACGGACATCCGGACGTTCTTGCCCCTTTTTTCGAGGCAAACAGCCCCACGCAAATAGGCTATTTCAAGGGCAATCCCGATGGTACGTTCTCAAGTCTGATTCCTTTAGGTGCTTTGCCGTCCTCCAACACTCTCGTCGCAGACGGAGACCTAAATGCAGATGGGATTCCTGACTTAACATTCCTTACGCCGAGCGGGATTGCTGTTGCGTTGGGGGCAAGCGGTCCAACCTTCGCTCCTCCGGTGACTACAATCTCGGGGGGCTCAACAAGCCCGTACTCGACACTGCCGACGACGCCCGTTGCCGGTGATTTCAACGGTGATGGTCACATTGACCTTGCTATTGCCGTGGAAGGCGGAATCGAATTGCTGTTTGGTAAGGGAGACGGCACATTCGCAAGTGCAGATTTTTACGATTTGAATCATACAGTTGGAGGTGCAGCCGTTGCCGACTTTAATGGTGACACGTTCCCGGACATTGCGGTCACGGTGGCCGCAACATTCCCGCGACTGTTGCTAGGGGACGGTTCGGGCAAGTTCACGCTCGCGCCGGATCAGAATACCAGCTACAGCTTGCCAAGCCCCGACGTAACCCTTTTGGCTGCAGATTTCAACGGCGACGGCAAGCCTGATTTGAATCTGGGTAACATGGTCTTAAATCAGTCCAGCGCCGGCACTCAATCGGTTGCGTACAATTTGGGAAACGGCCTTTTTTCCGCTTCAGTCAGCATTCCCAACAGTTCGCCCGTCCTTGCGGATTTCAATCGGGACGGCCGGAAAGATATGCTTCAGATTTCCGGCCAGCAAATCATCGTGTCTCTGGGGCAGCCGAACAATTCTTTTACAACAGTTACGACGACACTTCACGTGGGGGCCGATTCTGGCTTTTTCAACGTGGGCGATGTGAACAATGACGGAAAGCCGGATTTGGTCCTCAATTATTTTGACCATTTGGAGGTGTGGTTCGGGAACGGGGACGGGACATTCACATACGGAACCTCAATCGATATTCAGAACGTTGTCAACGATGTCGTCGCAGTAGTAGCGGATGTGGATGGCGATGGCAACGCAGATATTATTCTCGCCCCGGACTCTAACCCCGCTGGCCGCTTTGGCCCTTTGGCAATCCTGTATGGAAATGGAAATGGCACTTTCCAGTCCCCAGCGTATCTGCCGATTTCTCGCCGCTATTCGCAGATTACGATTGCAGATTTGAACGGCGACAATAAGCCCGACATGATTATGACGGATGGGGCTGGCATCGCGGTGATGATGAATTTAGGAAATCGGACTTTCGATTCCGAAGTGGACTTCGTTGCTGGCCGGGCGATTTCAGCGCTGAATGTCGTTGACGTTAATTCGGATGGCTTCCCCGACATTGTGGTCGCCAATCCCGGCGGAACAACGGTAACCGTCCTGCTAAACCAGCCAAACGGCACTTCTCCCCAAGGGACTCCCGTTACTGGCAAGCTTTCTGTTGCGCCCGAGCCTTCGGTTGGCACTCAGGCTTTCACGATGACGCTTACAGTCTCTAGTCAAACTAGCGGCGCCGTAACACCCACCGGCACGGTGGGGTTCAGCTTGGATGGTCAGCTTCTCGCGGACGTGCTGTTGGCTAACGGAGCGGCCAGCTATACCTTCACGGGAAGCCTAATACCGATCCAGCACACGGTCGCGGCAGCTTACAGTGGTGACGGCACTTATGCCTCAAAAATTTTCTCTGTTTCGCATACGATCCAGCCCCCCACCTACGCCACGCAAATAATCCTGGCAGCAACACCCTCCACTATTTTGGCAAGCCAGACGGTGCGGCTCGCAGCCCAAGTTACGAGCACGGTTCCCATTCCGTCGGGGGTAGTTACATTCCTGGACGGCTCGGCGTCTCTGGGTTCCGCTAGCATCAACGCGAGCGGGATTGCGTATTTCGATACGGCCCTGCTAGGACCGGGCGTTCATTCGGTTTCTGCGAAATTTGACGGGTTCACACAGTATGGATTCAATTTTACGACCTCGTATGTGGCGGCGATTTTCTCTCCCAGTACGTCCGCGACCACAACAGTGACTGTAAATGCAAACACCACAACTGTGTCGCTTGTCGCATCTCCCAGTACCGTGACCGCGGGCACGGTTGTCAAGCTTATGGCCCAAGTCAGCTCAAATGCAGGTGTACCATTTGGCGGAGCGTCCTTTTACGACGGTAGTGCCCTACTAGGTACACTGTCGCTCGATGCCAATGGAAGTGCCACGTTCAGCACGGCCTCTCTAACAACTGGCTCGCACAGTATTACTGCCAAGTTCAACGCAAATGGACCGTTTGCTGGGAGCATTTCCCCGGCCGTGAGCGTTCCTGTAACGTCGCCACCTGTAGGCGCAATTGCAACGCTTGTGTCGCTGACGCCAGAATTCAATTCTGGGAGTGGAGTGTCATTAATTGCCACCGTTTCCGCGCCCAATGCGGGGCCTAGGGGAGTGGTCACCTTCTTGGACAGTGGCATAATCCTGGGCACCGCTCATGTGAGTTCTACTGGTGTTGCGTTATTACAGCTCGAAGGAATAGGCAGCGGCACTCATACTTTGACTGCCGGTTTTAGCGGCCCCTCGCAGTTGGCTCCGTCAGTTTCGCCGACGCTCAACGAGCAATGGCCTGCATCAGGCCCGAGATTTTTCTTGCGCGCCACAATTCAGCCCAATTCTGCTACAGCGGGAGCTGCGGCTTCCCTGAAAGTCAGTGTGGTTCCGATCCAGAATTCCACTCAAGCAATAGAACTATCCTGTGCCAATGGTTTGCCTGAAGGCTACACTTGCATATTCTCGCCGGCTGTTCTCGTAGGTTCCGTAGATTCGTCGTTGCACATTGTGCGCGGGGCAAGTAGCTCTCATTCCCAGCTGCCATCTTGGCCAGTGCTTGCCATTGCATTCGTTTCGATCGTTTTCATGGGGAGTCGGAGGGGGTCCCTTTCCCGGCTTCTTATCCTTTTTACGGGAATCGCACTTTTTGGTTTGATGAGTGGATGTGGCGAGTTCCGTCAATCAATGGAGATTGTCAAGACCTCCGTAATTACGATTCAGGCCTCCAGCGGAAGCGGAGCAGCGGTAATTTTGCACTCGACGCAAGTCCCTGTCCAGTTGCAAGTCGCAAAGTGAGGGGGGCTGAAATTGACATGAGAGTCTTACTCGCAGCCCAATGAAATAAATCAGCAGTTGGAACAAGCACGGAACAGCGCCACGTCGGTTCGTTCTCCAAAGTTCTAGATTTTCCTAAGCACAAACTGCCTGGCTCTTTGCCGGTCAAAGAATTGGTTTAACTAGACGCCCAAGTCCATCTGATAAACGCGCAAACCGCTGAAGTTGATTTGGGCGAAGGAACTTTACCGGCTGCTAATCGGAAGTTAGTTACATGCAGCCAAAACCCTGCTTTCTGTGCAAGCGCCTGGCTGTCACCCCATGTACAGAGTGTGAGTAGTTCAAGAGGATGGGCAGTGTGGGCACATTTTGTTTGTGTCCACACTGGGGGGAACATGGACACGCTCGATCAAGTCCTCCGATGAGCGCGGCGAAGAAGCAGCGACGTCGAACCATTAAAGAGCCGAGAGATGTCGGGAGGAGACGGCGGTGTCTGGGGCGTCGGTGGCGAGAGTGGCCCGCCGGCATAGTGCGCGCCATGGAACTATACGTCTCGGCTCCTTAGCTTAGAAACCGCCCAGGTCGTCAAGTATCTAATGAACGAGGTAATGGGCAACTGGGGGAGGCCGACGTTCGCGTGCGCCGAAGCGCTAGGATTAACCTTGCGCGCAAGGTTTACTAAGTTTATCTATAAAATTACAGTACAGTTCACAAAAGTAGTAGCAAGGCGCAAATGCTGCATAAACACTGCATTTTTGAGCTAGTGGCGGAGAGGGGGGGTCGAACCCCGGTAGGTGTTTTGGCCCCTACAACGGTTTAGCAAATTGCCTGTTCCACCGCCCTGTTGTTCGGATTCAATAGCTTATGTTCGGATCGGAGGCCGTTGTGCGGGACAAGGTGCTCCTGTTCGGCAGCAGTTGTGCAACCAATTGTGCAACCCACGATCCACAACAGCTTACAATATGCCGACGTTTTGGCACACACGTGCGGCAATGCACTTTGAGCATCCCTACTCGTGAATTCCAAGCCTTGTTTGAGCGCTTCTTGAGAACGGACGCGACAGGGTCCTTTGACAATATTTTCCGCTTAGGCCTTCGACCAGCGTCGCTACGGCAGGAGCTCGAGCGGTCGTAAGAAGCGCGGCCCTACACGAATTGCGGCGAAGTCGCGCCGATCGGTGGTTAGCACTCGATAGACTTTGCGCCGCTCAGTTAGGGCGGCTACCGTGCCGTCGACCAATCCAAGATCGAGCTCCTTGAACTTGGCGTCGAATTCGAGCGCGCGAACAAGATCGGAAGGCAGCGGCAGTTCATAATCGTAGCGGATCGCTGGATCGAAGATCTCGGCGATCAGCTTGCGCATGGTCGCCCGATTGTCTCTGAGGAAGTAGTCTACCTCAGCGAGCACCAGCGCTGGTACGATCACGACGGTCGCGGTGGTTAGAATTGTTTGGTATTCCGGAAAGGTCGGTTTGTGATCAGGCGTGCGAGCGAGTGCCTTGAGGAGCCCGCCCGTGTCCGCGATGACTGGCCCACTCAATCTTCGAGATCCCGAAACAGCTCGGATTCATCTCCCAGCTTCGTGTCCGTGGACTCAAACAGTAACGTAGAGGGCGGTCGGCGACCGGTGTAGTACCGTGAGGCGACGACGCGCAGGCCTTTCCGAACCAGTTCCGAAGCGGAGTGCCCCGCCGCTCTCGCGCGCTTCAAAGCCCGAACATCCTCTTGGTTCAAGCGAATCGTTGTCGAGATCATCCGCGCCATACACTCACCATACAATACAATAAACGAACTCGCAACGACCCAAATGAGCCAAGCTTGGCACTTTGAGAACGCCATCGCCCAATCACGTTCCACAAGCACTATGACTTGTCGTTAGCTATCCGCGAGGCGATGACGGATTCAGACCATAGTGCGACAACCCCTTCGCCGTTCTCACTGGTGATTGAATCGATAAGCATGCTTCCGCCTTTTCTTCATTCCAGCTTTGAGGCTTTGCGTTTGCGACTGGCGGTCTTGGGGGAAGCCGACTCGGCGAATCCTGGGCCACCACAACAATCGCGAGGAATACAGACGCAAGGGTCACAACAGCGCCATTGCCATTTGAGGACAGACTGTATTTCCACGATAGGAACCTCACCCATTGCGGCCCGTCTGCGACGATCTCGGGCGCAAAGCGCGCCGAGCGCGCAGCAGCGCCTTCTTCCTGCCCGGATCGTCCGGATCGGTCAAGTTGGCGACGACGGCTGTGATCGGGATCCTGCTGCCGCGGAAGCGTAGGAGGTCGTCGTAGAGCTCCTGGTCCTTCCGCAGCCGCAGCACGTCAGCGACAATCTGCTCTGCCCCCTTTCGCTCGCATTCACTGTGGATGTTGAGGACAACAAGCTGCGCGTGCTGGATGCCCGCGTAGCGCTCGGCTATCACCGCTCTCGCGCGCTCCGCGGCCAGGTCCCGCTTACGCCGCACCAAGAGCGCCTCGCCAGCCCGGGGAGCGAGCGCCACGAATATTGCGAGATCGGCGAACCCGATCGGATTGTCTCCTTCCAGGAGCACGGCTTGCGAGTAATCGGTCATCAGGTCCGTCATGAAAAAGGCATCCCAGCGCGTGTCGTTTGCGGGGTAGGAGAACAGGGCCATGCCGCTCGCTCCCGCCAGCCTATACCGCCGGAGCTCCGGATGATTCTTGGGCGCTGTCTCCCGCGCCTGCCGGAGCTCATCGTCCCGGACGCATCGCGCCACGAGTACCGGTCCAGCAGCAGCGCTCAGTATCGCTTCGATGAAGGTTGTCTTGCCAGAGCCTGGAGGGCCGGCAACGTGTATGAGAGCACGCTCCCTCATGACTCGCGCGTCTATTCCCGATCATACACAAAAATGCTCTGGGGCCTGTTTTGACCCACCAGGTGGTCGGTCACCGTCAAGGTCTTGAGATCTGTAGAAAGCTCGATCTGCCGGGTGCCCGTAATTTTGCCTTTGGATTTCTCTGTGATTTCCAGACTGCGCTCGTTCACGCGGCGGCCCGAATATGCAGAGCCTGTATCCCCGTTCGGACTGAGGTCCGGATAATCGTTCCCATCTAACTTGATCCTCTTAGTCATTTCTTCATCGGAACGTTTAAATGACAGGGCGTCATCCTCGTAGGGCTGGATCTGGAGCTCGATCCCCGCCGCCACTTTCGCGCTCTCGCTGTCCCATGTGCCTAGAAAACCTGAATTTCCCGCCGTCCGCTCGTATACATAGGGCAAGAACAATGTCGAACCGTCGGGCAAAGGCTGCGAGAACACTGTCGTACCGTCGGGCAAATATTGCGTGAAGGCGTCGTTAAGTGTTTTGCCGTCTTCGGAAAGCGTCCAACGCGCCGTGAGGAGCATGCGGCCCTTCATCTTCCGGACGACCTTCCAGTTCTTGGGCCCCTCCACCGTGACGGAAAGCGTGGTCCCCTGCAGAGCTGGCTGGTCACTCCCATCGGCCACGACTGTGTCCACTTGGCCGGGGCCAAAGGTGAAGGTGTACTTGTTTGCCCCCACGGCCTCAACCTTCATTTCATCGTTGAGTTTGCTTTTGGACGGGTTCACCTTCCATTTGCCTACGAAGGGATCGTTCGCCGCCCACACCGAGATCGTAACCAGACAGGCACCCAGCAGCAACTGAAGAATGCGGCTTAACATTTAGTCTCCCAGGAAACGTACTCCGTTCATCGACTTATTCATTCAAACATACCCGGCAGTAGAACCTGAGTCCCGGTCTGCGATCCCCAACCCGCGAGACGAGATGAGCATGCGTACCAGCCTGCTTTCCCGCAACTTGGTGCCATAGAAGGGCACCAGGAACAGCCCGCGGAACACGTCCTTCAATAATGCCCGCTGCTGACGGAAGCTAAATAGCCCGCGCCAGCCGAGCTTCCCGAGAAGAGAGAGCCGCAACCGCGCAAGGTCGAAAGCCATCTTCGACAAAGATGCCGCAATGTCCTCCTCACGGTGGTGCTCGTAGTACGGGAAGTTCATCGACGCGCAGGATTGTACCTTGATGAAGTTCTCGACCGTGCGGTTCTTCGGATTCGCAGCAACCTCCCGAATAAGCTCTTGGATCTTCCTGGAATCAGCCTCAAGCGTGTCGAGGCTGGAGAACCAGTTCACCAGTTTTACTCCCAGCGGATCCCACAAATAGTCGTTCATAACCAATGGGAGCGCGAGGTGAAAGAGCTTGACCACCGCCAAATGGACGCGAAGATGGCACTCGTATGCGTCACCCATGCATTCGTACAGTCGCGTCGTATCCCGCGTCACACTTCGTTGAAACGCGGCGAGAACCGTATCGAGATCCTTCGTGAACTCTTTGTTGTCGGAGCCGTTCAATTCCCTCTGGATGATCGCCGCGATCTGCCGGATCTGCAGCGACGACAAGGCCAGCCCAACGCTATATAACGGATCAACCGTATCACCTGCATCGCCGATGATGTACCAGC
>Ga0307477_10000430_pt1 | contig 47359 bp, 37 predicted proteins | sample atmos_gasesECM2C_FD_203316 | JGI IMG/M metagenome (GOLD analysis project Ga0307477, IMG submission 203316) | Hardwood forest soil microbial communities from Morgan-Monroe State Forest, Indiana, United States - atmos_gasesECM2C_515 | ecosystem: Environmental > Terrestrial > Soil > Temperate... | reverse complement strand
CTACTGACGCTTTTCATCTGCAAACCTCATACTTGTCCCAAAGTGTACAGACTTCTCGATCCAAAACGCCTAACATCGCGTTGCGTGGTTATCTTCCGTCGGCGGCCATCCGCAATATGCGAGAGACAAACTTCTCTTATTTCCACGCTTAGACTCGAGGAGGAAAACATGCTTGGATTTCTTGCATTGGTTTTAATCGTTCTCTGGTTGCTTGGGTTTCTGGCGTTTCATGTGAGCACGGGACTCATCCACGTCCTGCTGGTCGTGGGAGTGATCATGCTCGTTTTTCATTTCCTAAGGGGCAGTCCGAGAACCGTTTGATTTTTGTCGCCGCTCGGGCCGGTTTCCCATCCCTAATTCAGAACAGGGGCGGCGATTGTGATTGCTTTTTGCGAAATACCCGACTGCCGAGAATACGCAGCACGGCTCGGGCAGGACAGCAGATGGAGCAATCGAACCGGCTCCATTCGCAAAATGCTTAGAAACCTCTGAAACGGAGTTTGAAACAGAGGTCCCGGTCTTTGTCCCGCGAGTACCGCTGTTGAAGACATCGATTTCTACCAAACGAAACGTTTGGATCGGCGGGGGGATGAAAAGAACTCGGCCCAGCCCTGCTTTCCGGTCCCCGTCAATTCCCCCTCGCCGCTATCAAAGACACACCACAATTGCCGAAAAAAGGTGTCTGTCCCTATCTGCACAATTCGGAAGGGCTTGTTAGACGAGTAAAAATGGAGCGCCGGATAAAGGTCACGAGCAGGACGGCAAAATGAAGGGGTAAGGATTCGGCGCGCTAACTCGCTGACTTCGCGGCCATTTTTTCCATGTAACCGCGCATGGCTTGCTTCAATTGCGAATCCACTTCGTCTGCGATAGTCATCACGTCGAGCAGCACCGTACTGAAATCCACACTTGCCAGATTGTTCTGCACGGTATTAAAGATGCTGACCTGCAGGATTCGCGACTCTTCCACTAACATGGGGACGGTGTAGCCTTGCTTGCGCCGCAGAATGCCGTGCTCGCGTGCGGCGCTCGAAATAGGAACTTTATCGCCCGGAGCGAGACGCAGGCGGCGCACCAGGTCGCCGAGGAGCAGCGGGAGATGGCCCGTCCGTTCCTGGTAAGTCAGTGAGATGGCCGTCAACTCCTCGGTGTGCTCCACGCGGGACATCCAATTCTCGATGGTGGCATCCAGATCCCGTTTCAGAATCGCTGCGACCCGCTCTTTCTTCATCGTGAGGTGGGCCGAAGGGTGCAAGAGCTTCTTGTGGATAATTTCCGTAATCTCGGCCGCGTCGCTCGGTTTCAAGAGGACTTGATCAGCCTGCAGGAGCATGGCAGTCATGGCCGCTTGAAGCACGGGGTAGCTGCTGAGCACCAGCGTCACGGCGTCAGGCTGTGAATTGCGCATGGCACTTACGACGGTAATTCCATCGCAAGCATCCGGCAGGTGGAGATCGGAGAGCAGCACGTCGAACTTTTCAAGAGAAATGAGCCTCAGTGCTTCGTTGACGGTGGCGGCTGGCACCACTTCAAAGCCGCAGCCTAGCAAGCCTTCCTGAAGCACGGAGCGGACGTCGTCGCTGTCGTCCACCAACAGAATTTTAGGTTTCCTCATCGCGCAGTACACCTTCCCAACGCAGCATGTCAGGCAGAGGTCCAGCAATCTGCTCAATAGCGGACATAAATGCCTTTGAGCCGAGAAAATTGCTAATCTGTGACGTCATTGATGCCGGAAATCTCAAAGGAAGGAATCAAATCAGGCGGCTCGGAGGGGGTGTCCGGGCGATACGATTCTATGCCTTTGCAAGTAAAAACTGTTCGCACGTGGAATGAACTGGAGGTGATTCGTCCTGCGTGGGAGGAGATTTTGCAGGGTGCGGCAGGGCTGACTATATTTTCCACACTCGAATGGCTGGGAGCTTGGTGGAAGGCATATGGAAAGGACAAAGAGCTCGTGGCAGCAGTTTTCTCGAATTCGGACAACGCGATCGTGGGCGTTTTTCCACTCTATGCAGACTTGGTCGAGCCAGAACTTCCCTTTCGCGTCAGACGATTGCGTTTCGTAGGGGATGGCTCGGAAGATTCGGACAATCTTGACCTGATCATTCGAGGGGGCTATGAGACCTCCTGCATCCAGGCCTTTCTGTCATGGCTGGGATCGAACCCGCACTGGGACATCTGCGAGCTAAACACCCTTCCTATGGATTCGGCCGCGCTCCCGTCGCTGATTTCAGAACTGAAGACACGCAGGTGGACGCACCGGCGACTCGAACGGCCGCGCTCGACGATATCGCTGCCGGACACATGGGAGAATTACCTCCAGCAAACGATCTCCAAAAAAGAAGGAACGAAAATTAGTTATTACTCAAACCGTCTGCAAAAGCGTTTTGAGGTGTCGATTACCAAGTGTGATAACTCGCAAGCGCTTCCTTCCTGTCTGGCAGCACTGTTCGGGCTCCACCAAAAACGCTGGCAGTTGCGAGGAAAGCCAGGTGCGTTTGCCTCCGCACAACGACACGAGCTTTATTACAACATGGCGCCGTCTTTTGTGAAGCGCGGATGGCTCGAATTCTGGATTCTGCAGCTGGATGGAAAACCGGTCGCCGCGCAGTATGGCTTCCGGTATCGCAATGCTGTTTATTCACTGCAGGAAGGCTTCGATCCTGAGTATTCGTCGGACCGTGTCGGCTATGTGCTCAGAGCTCACGTCCTTAGGATGCTGATCGGCCAGGGCGCCCGCCAATATGATTTTCTGGGGGGAGAAGATCCGAGCAAAGATCGATGGGGCGCGCAAGTAGGAAGCTATGCGGATATCCATTTTGCCCGGCCCATGACACAAGGTGCCCTTTACCTGAGAATGGATCAAACCGCGCGCGCTTTGAAGAGCTGGCTTCGAACGAAGCTTCCTTCCCCCCTAGTCCGAGTTCCTCGAAAGGGCAAATCATCGGCAACAATGCTTTGAGACGCCATCCAGAAAAGTGAGAGTGACAACTCTGGAGTCCACTGCGGGGACAATGGCGGAAATCCGCGGAGTGAAGCTCTTTCGGCAAGTGCATTCAAAAATCCATGCTATACGGATGCCTACAAGCTTTGCCAATTCAGGACCGATGAAAACTTACGAAACTTTGGACTTTCCGCAACTTCCATAAGCCTTTGAAACAGAGCGCCGCATCCATCCGCTTGCATAAGCTGGACATCGCATTTCTCGCAGAGCTGGCCGTCGGCGTGAAGCACCTGCATCACTGCCTCGAGCAATCCTCTCTGATTGGGCTGCCGCATTAGTCTGCACTTAGATCCAGCGGCAAACTCACGAACTGCTTTCGAACAGTTCGCGGGGGCGAACGCAAGGTCGGCGGCGCGGAACATGTCAAGATCTTGATCGTTATCGCCGATTGCCACGACGGGCTCGTCATCGAGTCTCAAGTATTTTTTAACCCATAACAAACCAGAGCCCTTCCCGATTTTCTTGGGGAGGATGGTGGTGTCTGCGTAGGTCAGCAGGAATGCCAAGCGATCCATTCCATCACGCTCGAGAACTCCGCGAACCTCCGTTTCCGATAGACCCTGTGTACGATTCCCCTGGTAGCGGAAAGCCCGAATAGCAGTCTGATAATTCGGGTCGATGAATACTCCGGGAAGCAATTGCATCGCCGCTTTGCAACGGCTCAGTTGCTCGGCAGCCTCGGGATCGACAAGCGAAATTTCACTTTGGCCCAAGGCATCGACAAATACGCAGCCGGATTCGGCGACTCCCCCTGGCAAGCCGTAGGCTTCGCAGTATTGCCGTACATCCGTGACACTGCGCGCGGTGTTGAGAATGACGGAGAATCCGTGCCTGTGCAGCCTCGAGAGAGCGATCAGACTGCTGGCCGTCGCTTGAGGAAAGCCGATCACATCCGAGTCGAAGACCCCGTCGAGATCGAGAAAGATGAGCCGCCGAGTCCATTGCAAGGGCAAGCGGTCCGGAAGCAGCGACGCCGAAAATCGGTTCATGTGATGGACCAGGAAATTGCGGGCCTGAACGAGGCGTTCGTGCCGGATCATCCGCGCCGCGCTGCGCGTCTCGACGCCCAGCGTGGCATTGGCCAACTCCACCTCCACAACACCGCGCACCACCTTCCAAAGCAGAATTCGCTCTGCCACGGTTGGATCACCGCTCATCTGAACATAGTGCGCCATCAGTTCTTGTTCGTCGTTGGGGGAAAGATGGAATTCGAAGGCGGCGCTTGCAAGATCATAGGCGGGATCAACAATATACAACTCCGTGCGGCCGAAATTATGGTGCTCGTAATCAACCTTGCAAGAACTGTCTCGAGTTTGGAACCAGTCATCGGGCTTCATGTGCCCGTCGATCAGGGCGGGGACGCGACATGCGTATTGCGCAAGATTCCGGTGGAGAGCGGACACTTTTAGACGACCAACGATCGGGCCGTACGCTCTTCTCAGTGAGTCGATCAGCACACTCCAGCCAGTCCAGCCGTAGCGCGGCCTGATTGCAAAAGTTGGATCTTTTTTCAGGCACAATTTCCTCGCGCGAACAGCAACATAGGCTGCGAGATGTTCGATGGGCGGCCTGGCAGGCTTGTCGTCAACGCGTTCGACCCAGTCCATATACACAAGGCCTTCTCGAAGGCCAAGTAGTGCCGGAACGAACCCCGCAAGCTGCTTACCCGCAAAAAATGCCTGATAGCCAAGCCAGCCCCAGCCGACGCTCTTCGCAAGAACTCGCCTGACCACAGGCGGCGCGCCATTTTTCACCAGGCGTACATCAAATACGCGCTTGAGACGGCACTGGAAGCCATCCTTAAAATGTTCTTCGAGGCGGGCATTGAGTTCGCTGGTCTGGCTGCTCTGCACGAGCTGAACGTCGTCCCATCCCAGGTCTTGGAGATAGCTCGCAAGAAGCGGCTGGGCAGAGTTGGGTTCGAGAAGACGGTTCTTGTGAAGAGCGTCCGCCTCCAAACGAATCAATTTAATGCCGCGAGTCTCCTCCTTGTCGGGAAGGCGCCAATCGGGACGCGTCGGGTGCATCGCCGCAAGAAGACAAATTCTGTGGGAGGACACTCCTCTCTTCCGCAGGAGATTCACCATCAGCAGAAAGGTATTGCCAGTGTTCGGAGACTCGTCGATGACGAGGATCTGCACGTCCGGCGAGTGAAGCGCCTTCAGAGCGGATTCCTCCCAGGGCGAAATTCCCTTCTTCGGTCGTATCGTGCACCAGGTCACCGAGGTCCAGCCAAGCTCCAAGAGCTTTGCTCTCGCAGCTGGAGCAAAATATGCGCCCATCGAGCGCGGACCGATGATCAAAAGCGGGGATCGGCGATTGACTTGCGTAGCAGTAAATAATTTGGCGAGTGAGAATGCATCGTGATGCGTAAGATCTTGGCTGCGATATCCGGAAGGCAACTGCATCCGGCGGTTGAGAAGCTGCTTCGTCAGCGGAATGGCGATGCAGATCTCGATGGATTTCCTCAGCTCGTCCAATTGCTGCGGGGCGGGCTTTCCCGTTCGGGCGAGAAGTTCGCATATCGCATCGACGTTGGAGGTCCACTTTTCCCTCCATCTTGCCGCCTGCATTTTTTGCGGAAAGGTCGCGAGGTGGTGGATGACGTTGACTACCTTTTGCGCGAGGAGGAGAGGAATTCGAAGTCCGGGAACTCTACGAGAGATCTTCGAAATACTCGGAGGAGTGTCCCCTAAATAGTCGTCGACGGTGGAGGCGAGAGCGGAAGCGAACAGATACATGTTGGCTTTGCACTCTTCGATTTGCCACGGCGCATGGAGCGAGTTTAGTTGATTCAGGGATTCACGGAGGTGCTCGAATAGTTCGCGCACCGAGAGCACAGGATCGAGCGCCCATTCATAAAACGAATAAAAGTGTTCCTCGGAACCGAAGTCTGGACGGAGTCCGCTAGGAACTGAAACACACATTGGCGTGCTTACGGAATCAACCACCGATGAATTGCTTGTCATGGTCTAGACGCAATCCGGCATTCTTCGAGCGAAACCTTCGCCAGCCGGAAGCAGATAACGGCAGATCACGCGCCTGAAATCGAAGTGGAACTTGGAGTTTCTTTAACCCCGGGCAAAATTCCGCGCGAAGATTTCTTCGAAAGGGGCGGCGATCCAGCACTGATAAGATCCCGAAGGATCCACCAGAATACCCGGGGATTGCGCCGCGCGTGTGAGAGCGAATACGGCAGCCATCCGTGGCCAAAAGGCACGTAGACGCGCACAGGCACATCGTACTCATTCGCGACCTTCAACGCCGGCTTCACTGGAAGACCGTACAGGAGTTCAAGGGAGCATGGGGTGCCAGCTTGGCGAAGCCTCTGCAACGCTGTTCGCCCGAGTTCCGGGTCATGCGTCGCTACGGCGACGAAGCGTGCCCGGCCAGCGAGCCGATCAATAACGTTTAGATATCCTACCCGAGGGTTAATCTCTGGATGTTGCGGGTCCGGCCACTCTCCTTTGACCACGCGAACATGCAAACCAAGATCGACGACATGATCTGCGTCAGCGACGCTTCTCAGCCACCGGCCGGGCAAAGTGCACCCCAGATGAGGATAGGAACGCGTCGCCACCGCGATGATGGAAAGAGTTCGATCGGCTGTTTCGTGCTCCAGGGAATCGAAATGCACAAGAGTATTCGTGCGCCGCGCTTGCTCCAATACCTCATAGAGAAGCGCCAAGTCATATTTCAGCGGAGGAAGCTTGATGGACAGATAACAATCCATCTTCTCACTGGCCAGGACGGCAAGCGCAGACGTGTAAGCATCCACGATCCGTTTCGGTGGATCGCTTTCGATGTTCCAGAAGCAGATCGTCCCACCAAAGCCCTGTCCCACGAGACGACGGCATGTGCTCATAGCGTTGTCGAGCTCGGGTCCAGCAATGTAAGCCCTGCCGGCGTGCTTCGCGACGGCTTCCCAAGCGGACCAGATCATCCTGCTGAGACTGCGACTCATTTCTTTTTTCGTTTCAGGGTCTCTTCAAAACGTCGGAGCGCTGCCTGGAATGCGTCCGCAAGCAGGGCAGCGGCGCCTCTCGTCCGGAAGGGATACGCTCGAATCGTTACGGATTGCATCTCATCCTGCGTCCAGGTGCGCGTCCAGTTCTCAGCGTTACCCAGGAATTCGTAGGACGCGAGCCCCTTCGAAGCTGCGTAGCGGATGGTCTCGGCAATCAGCAACATGCCGGGCGAGTACCGCGCAAACTCTTCCCGATAGCCAATCTTCAGAAGCCAGAAACTGCCCGCGCATTCCAGTGCAAGCTGCATGGCGACGGTTTTGCTGCCAACTCGCAAGAAACACACTCGCAAGATTCCCGCCGCGCATGCCGCGGCAGCGTAGTGGCGGTAAAACTGGCCGCGCAATTTGTCGTACGCAATGGCGCTCCCTTCGCTCCCCTTCCAGTTCGCAGCCTCAACATCGAGAGCTTCTTCAAGGATCGGTCCGAGTTGCGAGGGAGTAGGGGACAGAATCTGATAACTGAGCGGACCGATTTTTTCGGCGTTTCGAACGGCTCGGCGCAAATCCGAGCGACGCCCACTATTGAGCTGGCTCTCGGGCTTCCACCAGCCCTGGTGCAGCAAGATGCGAGGATAGGGTTGCGCTCTACGTATAAGTACCAGGCCGCGGCCGCGATAGGCGTCTCGAATCGCGGCAACGGTCGGCGAATCCGCAGGAATTCTTTCCAGAAAAAGGGGGGAACCCAGCCTGAGGAGAGCGTTGGCAAGATGCTTAATAGCGACGGGGTCGGAGAACACTAAGTCCGTAGGCTCGCGAAGAATTTTGACCCCGAGATGTTCTAATCGGCCAAGAACGCCCTTGGCCCGGACAAGCGGCGCGACGGCCCCTCTCCGCGGTCCCGTTTTGACGACGACACAATGAAGTTCCCCATCGAGGGGCAATGTGGCGTAGCATGATTCGCTCCAAAGACATTGCTGGATCGGGCTTGTGATGTCGCCTTCGAGAGCCTGCCAAAAAGGAGCGATATCGTCGAGCTGGCGATAGCTCTCGCTGGGCAAATCCTCGTTCCTATTTTCGCCGTCACGCGTGCTTGCGCTGACCGGAACCCGGGCCAGGGGCGCGGTTACGATCCCGTATTGTGGAAGCAGCGCGTTGTGAGGGCGAAGCGCGTCTGGGCAATCTGCTCGAGGTCTGGATGAGAAGTCGCCGACCAGACGCTGAAAGAACCGTGGTGTGCGAAAGGCATGCATCGGAACATCCGCAGAATGGCTAAGCAACCTGAACCACTACGGCGGGTCGACGAGTAGACTCTTATTCTGCTCTTACTATAATCTTTGTATACATATGCGTGGAAAGCGGGAATTGCTAGCGCGAGTGTGCACTTGGGCAGGGCTCACCAGGATACTGGAAGGCATGCCCCAGCGGCGTGCTTTGATAGTTCTGAACTACCATCGCATCGGAGACGCGGATGAGACTCCGTTCGACTCGGGCGTATTTTCAGCCACGGCCGAACAACTTGAATCGCAGATCTCTTACTTCAAAAGCCGCTTCCATATGGCCACTTTGGAGGAAGTGTTCGCCATGATCGGGGGGGGCAATGTCCCACGGGGGACGAGTATGCTGATCACCTTCGACGATGGGTACCTGGATAACTACACTCTGGCATTCCCGATCCTCCGCGCGCAGGGTGTGCAAGGCGTGTTCTTCCTGCCTACTGCTTTCATCGGTACAGGGAAGCTGCCCTGGTGGGATGAAATTGCCTACATTGTCAAACACTGTGTCAAGGAACGCATCCGCCTCGAATACCCGGAATCTACGACCTTCGACCTTAAAGGCACTGGAGCAAGACGTGTAAGTATGCAGATCCTGCGGCTCTTTACGCAGCCTGCCGTGAAGGATCCCAAACGGTTCATTACGGAGCTAGAGAAAGTTTGCGAAGTATCGCGGCCTAAAGGGGGCGCCGACCGCTGTTTCCTGGATTGGCACGAAGCCCGCGAGATGCAGGAGCACGGAATGGCGTTCGGTTCACATACGCATAGCCATGAGATCCTTAGCAAACTTTCATCGGAGTTGCAGCAGGAAGAAGCTCGGCGTTCGCGCGAGATCTTGGAACGGGAGCTTAACCGGAAGATTGATACTCTCGCCTATCCCGTCGGGCTGCCGTATTGTTTCTCTGCCGATACCGTAAGCGTTTTAAAACAAATGGGTTACATGGCAGCTTTCTCGTTTTACGGGGGCTCGAATCTGCCTGGAAAGATTCAGCCGTTCGACATCCGGCGTTACGGCGTGGCTGATCAAAGCCACTCCCGTCTCCGCTTGCAAACTGCCTGGGGGGCGGCCACTGGCGCTCCTTGGTTCTGAAGATTCCTTGCAGCTCGCGACCAAATCTAGTTACGCGCACATTTTGAAGGGTCACTTCCTTTCCAATTTGGGAAAGTCAACGAATCGCCCACAGACTCTGGAGCAGTCCCGACAAAACCCGTAAGTCTCTTGTTGAGTAAGCTTTCATCGACTCAGCATTTCCGCTAGTTGGTCGCCTAGTTAGCCAGCTATTTGGGCTATTTGTGCTGACTGTCCCTCTCCTGTTTCCCACCCTACCTTGTTGGCACCATGGACACCTAGGGACGGGATACGGCCGGTTCCCTTTTGGCGCTATGGACACTTAAGGACGGGACTCGGACAGTTCCCTCTTTCTGGCCCCTAGGTCAGATGTATTGGACGTCACGCTCCTGTATTCGTTGTGGGTCGGAGCGCGTGTTGCATTTTGGCACGGAGCTTAAGAAGAAGCCGGAGCCAAATGTTGACTGCCAATCGATCCCCGCAGCGTCATAAGATCGGAATATTCCTGTTCGGTGTGCTCTGGGGGATACTCTCCCTGTCGGGATGTGCAGGTTTGACGAACCTCAGCAAGAGTCCCAGCAGTCCCACGCCCCCCCCTGGCCAGGTCGTGGTAAACGTGAGCCCAAACAGCGCGACAGTAGCGGAAGGAACGACGCAGCAGTTTGCGGCAACGGTAACAGGCGCTTCCAATACGTCTGTGACCTGGAGCTTGGCCGGCGCGGGTTGCAGCGGCGCAGCGTGTGGTACCATTTCGAATGGCGGCCTTTACACGCCACCGGCGAGTATGCCCTCGCCTGCAAACCTGATCTTGACAGTGACCAGCGTGGCGGACCCTACGAAAACAGCTTCGGCGACGGTCACCCTTGTAACGGCAGCAGCAGTTTTGCTGAGCATTAACCCAACGAATGCCACTGTTCCTACCTCCGGTACGGACTCTTTTACGGCGACATTGACTGGGACTTCGAGTGCGGCCGTAGCGTGGAGTTTGAGCGGCGCGGGCTGTAGCGGCTCCTCCTGCGGGACACTCTCAACAAGTTCGTTAACGGCTGTCTATAAGGCGCCAGTTATGGCCCCCTCGCCTGCGAGCGTCAATGTAATTGCGACCAGTACGGCGGCAGCCAACAAATCAGCGTCAGCAACCGTGACCATTGTGTCGGTTGTGGCGGTCACAGTGACGCCGAGCAGCTTCTCCGTTGCGACGGGTGCGACGCAACAATTGACCGCATCGGTGGTCGGAACGTCGAATACGGCTGTGACATGGATGGTACAAGGGGCCGGCTGTAGCGCTACGTCATGCGGAACAATAAATTCTGCCGGAATGTACTCGGCGCCTTCGGCGGTTCCCTCGCCTAACACCGTCGCCGTCACGGCGACTAGTTCAGCGGATCCATCCAAGATGAGCTCCTCCTCGGTATCCATCTTTAGCGCCAGTTCTCCGAACGGGATTTACGGCCTTAATATTCCTAATGGCCACCCAAGGCTATTCTGGACACCCGCGCGGATCACGACTGCGCAGGCATGGGTAGCAAGCACGGGTTATGTCGGGTTGAATACGTCGGCTTCTCGTGGCGCACTCGACGATCAAGATATGGCCTTCACGTGTTTCGTCATGAACGCCGCAGGGGCCTGCGCTCAAGTCATCACGGATGCGACAACCTTCACGGCTACCTGCTCCAGCGGCGCGGGTTGCGACAACATGCGGCGCGACGGCGAATGGATCACTGGTATGGTTCGCGACTGGCTGGCCCCGGGGTGCGCGAAGGCTCAGTGTCTAACACCTGCACAGGCATTCGGGATCGACGCCAATTGGAGCATTTGGCAGGCGAACCAGGACAACGTGATCCAGACCTGGGGCAACGTGGGGATGCCCGCCAGTAACTACTTCGCCGGACAGTTCCGCAACGACTTCGACTTCGGGATCGCCACCTACAACGAGAACCCAACCGCAAATGCGAATTTGCAGTACGGCATCCAGAACCGGTGGAACGATCTCTTGAACTTCGTCTCACCTACGGGGACCGGGAAGAACGGGGCCAAGGGCTACGCGCTCCACAGTCAGGAGGGTGGCGGTGAGTACGGACGATACTCGCTGGAGTATTATGCGTTCCCTCTCGCGTCGGCTACGGTTCTCGGGCGCGATTTGTGGACGGAAACGACGGCCTTCAAGTCGGGCGTGTTGCAGACCATCTACAACACTATGCCGACGACTACCACCAGCCGCGGCATGATAGATATGTTCACTTGGGCCGACGACGAACTCTGGGAAAGCGGCGCGAATTGTGGCTACCAGAGCCACAATGGACCTGATGGCCATGGCGGATGCGGAGCCTCCAGCCAGTACTACGGCGACTTTATGCAGGCGGCTGCGAACGAGTTTTCCGGTATCGCAGTTGGCAAATTGGCCCGCCAATGGATTTCGACGGTGAATCCTGCCATTGGACCTATTCACAAGTCCGTTGACCCAGGCGGATCATCGCAGGCGTACTCGACTTTGCCAATCGATTACTACTCGTCCGGTGCTCAGTACATGTATTCCCGAAGTGATTGGACGACGAATGCAACGTCGATGCTGTGGCAAATGGGCATAACGAATGGCACCAACATGGGTACTACCCAATCATGGGCCGGCGGACACGGGCATTGGGACGCGGGAACTTTCCAAGTGTTCCGCAAGGGCGTCAACATTATCCGTGAGACGCCGGGATACAGCGAATTCGTCGCCGGATACAACGGCGTTGGAACGTCGGACACATTCGCAGGATTCGCGCATAACATCCCAGTGATAGGCGGTCAAGCGGCTATCAATGTGCAGGGATGCTCGGACGGCCCCGGCGTCGTCAAACGACTGGAGACGCAGCCCAATTATGCGTTCGCCGCAACTGACCTTACGCTGGTGTACCAAAACAATGGATGCGATTCAGGACATCCGGCCCGGCAAAATCCGCATGTGGTTTCCGTAGTTCGGGAGTTCATCTACTACCGGGGTATCAATGTCCTGGTCATCGTAGACCGCTTGCAGAGCGACGCCTCGACGACGGGCACGACGTTCGTGAGCCACTGCGAAACGAAACCTAATGTGGTATCCGCAACCATCGCTTGCATTGACGGCACACAAGAGGCGTTGTACACAGCCTTAGTTCCAGCCGCTCCGGCCATCGCTATCGTCGCTGAGAACGCCAACGGGGCCAATGCAGTCAGCTGGCAATATCGGATTGAGGCGAACAACAGCAATCCAGGGAATACGGTTAGCTACAACATCTACACGATTCAGCTTGGAGATGCGTCTGGGTTCAGCGCGCTGACTCCAGGGGTCGTCGATTCGAGTCCTGCGAATCCGTTGAGCGGTACGTTTACGATCACCCTGGGTCCGAGCGATAGCCTGGTCATTAATAAGGGGATCGCGTCGTCGGGCGGGACCATCCAGGCGGCTGGCTCGACAAAGGCTCTGGCCACGGCGGTTCAAGGTATGACCATTACCGACGGCGGGCCGGTGTGGCAATAAGTATTCCTGTTGGTTGTCATCGCTCCAATCGATGCCCGGCGGGCACCGCCAAGTGATGAGTCGAGCGGGAATTAACCGACCGATGGCAGCTGGCGGCGCTGGCCGTTTTGAGCCGGGCCATCCGATATCATTTCTCAATATATATGACCACGCCGCTTGCGAGGTACCTCATGAAAGGCAGAGCGCTAAGTACAACATGATCCACTCGTTTAACAGCCGGTCGGTTCAGTAACTGAACGCGTCTGCGCAAACGGGAAGCGATGTGGAATGGTCTGGTCACCATCCGAGAGAATTCCGGTCGTATCTTCTGGACCTCTTTCCATGTTACGGGGCGCTCGCCTTTCGTATAGTTCTTCTCCTTCGGACGGAACCATTCGATCAGATTAGAGTTGCCCATATGCTCGAAGAATAATCCGCGCCCGCCCGGTCTAAGGAGGCGCTTTATTTCCATCATGCCGGTTTGCAAACCGATATGATGAAGAATTCCAAATCCGTGGACCACGTCGAAGGATTCACTCGCAAACTCGGTCGGGTCACAACGCATCAGCATCGCATTGACACGCTCACCCACGCCGTTCAGTCTGGCCCGCTCTTTGGTAAGCTCAATGCCAACCGGGGAAATGTCGATCGCAGTCACTTCAGCACCCATCTTGGCGAGATAAGTTGACTCCTCGCCCTGCCCGCAGCCGTAGTCCAGGACGCGGCAACCTTTGATGGGCCCCAGGAGCTTGGCACCGTATTGGCGCCAATCCCAATCGTCTCGTGGCTCGGCGTACTTCTTAAAGAAGATCTGGTTCAGCTGCAAGTTATGTGCGTACCGAGCGTAGGCTTGATCCGCAAATCGCGCCTCGTCTGCCAGTCTTGCTTGCTCTTGTCCGTCGGAAGTGGTGCGGCGAGCGGTTTCTAGACGCATGGAAGCCTTCGGCATAGTTGCCATTTTGTCTCCTTCTGAAAAGACACGACTCAGCTGAACTGCCGCTAAACTTGCTGGCATTACTCTATCAACCCACCCTTGGGGAACATTGAGATCACAATCGCCGCTTTACGATGTACCCAGACATTAGAGCGGCGGGCGAGGCTACCTGCAGAAGAGTTAACAGGGACAATATCATTTAGCCGCCCAACTTTCTTGTACAGGTCCAAGAACATTGTTGCCGGAGTGTATGCGCTCAGCCGCCATCGTTTCCTGCAGACCGGAAGCGACGCCGACGCGTGGTTGCCAGCCAAGTTCGTCTTCTGCCCGAGTGCAATCGAACCGCATGCGAGCCAGCGCCGACTTGAGGCGGTAAACGGAGAGTGGGGCCGGGCGTTTTAAGGCCTTGGCCAAAACTTCGAAACCCAGCGCCAGACTGTAGACGAACGCTGTTGGCAAGTGTATGACCTTTGCTTTTATTGCGTTCCTCGAAATGTAGTCTCGGACGACTTGATTCTGTGTGATGCGAGTTCGATCTACGATGTGGAAGACGCGGCCGTCAAATTTGCTTGTTTCGACCGCCAGAACGATAGCGTCGATCACATCTTCTACGTAAACTAATGGCAGTTCGCGGGTGCCATCGCCGAGGATGACGAAAAGGTTTCCCATCTTGCGGGCAACTTCGGGTGTTAGCAGCGTCATTCCTGGACCGAAAACCCTTCCCGGGCGAAGGACAACAGCCCGGAGTTTTCGGTCTCGAACCGCGTCGAGCACTATTTTTTCGGCAGCAGTCTTTGCCTGGGTATAGGCGCCCCGTTTTTGTGGAGCTGGTTCTACCGGCCAGTCCTCCTTTATCATGGCCCCGCGCCCCGAAATGGCTGCGTGTACACAACTCAAGGAACTGATGTGCACGAGACGCAGCACATTGTGCCGAATCACGCTATTCACAATATTTTGCGTGCCGCCGACAGTGCCGCGTTCATGGTCATGAGCGCTGCCCTTCGTGGCCGCACCCAAGTGGTAGACAATTTCCGTACCCGCCACGGCTTGGTCTACGGCGGCGGGATCTCCTAAATCGCCAAGGAAAACTTCGATGTTGCGATCGTTCAGGAACTCCGCCGGCGGCGGTCGTCGAACAAAGATGCGAATACGGTTCCCATTTTGCAAGAGTCGTCGCACCAGGGATCGCCCGATCAAGCCGTTTGCCCCGGTCACCAGAACTTTTGCACGTCCCACACTTTGGAATTTCGCCTGAAACTTGATTTTCGCAGCATCTGCTTCCTGAGCCACGCGGTTTGTCCAGTAGACGGTTGAGCGCGCCTGCTCGACCGGGACCGGCATCGGTGCGCCCGTTTGCAGCGCACGATAAAACGCCGCCACCAAGGAGTGCAGCCCGTCGTATTGGACGATTCTCTTGGCGGCGAAGCGCGCGATGTTTGATGGAACCTGCGCACAGATGCTGAGCCCTTCGCTCATCGCTTGTAACGCACGTGCCGGCGCTTTCGGCAGCGGGAGTTCCGGAGTATGAGTCAGCCACATCGCGAAGAGGTTTGCCCGGAGTACGCCTTTCGTCCCCTGGACGACAAACCAGTTCTGCTGCGGCCGAACATTCCACGAAATCTGGATGTTTGCAGTGCTGCGTTGGCATTGCGCCACCACTCGCCACTCGTCATAGAGGAGGTTGGAGTCGCCCCCGTGAGTGCCAAAGAAAGGCTTCACATCTTCGATGGGGCCCAAGAAAGATTCGGTGAGATATAACGCATGTATGCCCTGGTCCAAGAAGGGGTAACCACCGCCCTGGTAGTGGATCGGCAGCGGTCCGCCGCGGTAAGGAGGATATTCGCTGCTGCGGAAGTAATCGAAGCTGAGCGGGACGCCTATTTCGCCCGAACGCACGAGGTGCAGCGCTTTGGATACGAATCGGTCGTACAACATAGAATGGCTGACGCAAACGGATTTTTGCGCGGCGGCGGCTGCAGCAGAAATACGGTCGACCTCTTCCGCATTCATCGCCGCCGGTTTTTCCACCAACACATGGCAGCCGTTCTTGAGCGCGGCAATCGCCAAGGATGCGTGGGTGTCAGGAGGAGTAAGAATATGAATTACGTCCAATCCCTCGCTCATCATGGCTTCCATCGTTGGGAAGACTCTTGGATCCTTGAATCGAGCGGCCAGATCTGCAGCACGAGATTCTGCAACGTCGGCGATTCCAACTAGGCGAGCGTTCGGAACGCGCTGGAGAGCGCGGGCGTGAAACTCGCTTACGTAGCCGGCCCCAACCAATCCAACCCGTAGATCCGTATCTGGAGGCATTCCTGTTCCCTTTCCGATTTAATGGGTGTCGCAATCAAGTTGTTTCATCGGCGCGAATACTCCGGCTGAGTTCTCACCCATGGCCAATTGAACGACGAAGTAGGCATTCGCGGCCCACGTATGCCGCTCGAAGACAACTCGTTTTGCCCGGTCACCAATTTGAGTCCGCAGAGATGAATCTTCAACAAGGCGCAGAAGCGACTTTTCCAGGGCTTTATAGTCCGCGTGCGGGAACATGATCCCCGTCACATTGTCTTCCAGCACGTCGCGCATGGGCCCAAGATCTGGGACAACGCATGCCTTGCCCATGGCCATGAACTCAAAGAGGGCGATCGGAGATCCGAAGGCATTGGAATCGGGCAGCACGCAAATATCCATCGCACCAATATAAGCAGGCACCTCGTCGCGGTGCACTGCTCCAGAAAACACCACTGTTTTTTCCATTCCCAATCGAAATGCAGTCTGCTTCAAGTGGTCCATCTCCGGCCCGTCACCCACCAGCAATATTTGTATTTCGGGGTGGCGGTCGCGGATGTTGTTCACTACCTTGATCAATATGTCCAGACGGTCCCAGAGATAAAACAAGCCCACATGACCGATCACCGTTGAGCCGTCAAGACCCAGGCGTGCGCGGACCGATTGTCCCGCGTTCGGGGTCCGGAACCGACGAGGATCAATTGCATTGGGCAAGACATGTACGCGTTCACTGCTGGCGCCGCGTCGCTGCGCTTCATCCGCGAGAACGCGGGACACGCAGAGAAGGTGATCGACGCGCGAGAACACCCATGCGTCGATCCTTCGGGCGAGGCGCTCCATGATCAAGCCTCGGGCTCGCGTGAATCCTGCGAGTTCGTTCACTTCGAGCACGACCGGCCGCTTTAACCATTTCCCCAACAGAACGCCCATGAACATGAAGTAAGCGTGCCTTTCGTAGAGGGCGGCATCCGGCTGGCGCCACATACTTGGCAACAAGCGAAATGGAAGAAACAGGTTGTAGAGAAGCTCGAATAGTTCAAACAGGAACTGGGGACACTCACAGCTTATATATTTCCAGATGCGTTGAAGGCCAACTGCACGGTCTCCTTTCCGCAAAAATGGCATCATTCCCGCGGATTTGAATGGATCGACACCTGGAGGGGATACCACCGTCACTTCGTGCCCATCTGCTTTCAATGCATCCACCAGGCTGCGAATGTGCATGGCTTGGGAACTGCGACCCATGGTGCGATGGTGGTAGATGAATTGCATAGTTCAAAGCCCCGGAACAGGAACTGGAGCCAGCGGCGACTACAACACGTCAAAGAATCGACGTTCGGCAATCATTTGACTGCCGCAGAACTTACGAACCCTCTCACCCTCTTATCCCTATTGAGACAGCGCGGTTTTCTATCCGGAGGCCGGCAATTGATTTTTGGAAACACAACCATGGTAAAGAGTCATGTAGTCGTCAAGCATACGTTCCGGCCGGAAATAATGTTCGTAACAGCGGCTCGCCCGCTCACCCATCTTTGGAAGTTCTTGCGGCCGAGCCACCGCGTCACACAAGGCCACGGCCATACGTTCGGGATCGGATGAAGGCACAAGTGTGACTGCGCCAGACAAACGTGCGATCTCGCCCATGCCTCCGACATCGGTAACCACCGCCGGCAGCCCAGCCGACATTGCTTCCAGCAGCGATACGGGCAAGCCTTCGGTTACGGAAGAACTGACAAATAAATCAGCTGCGAGCAGAAATGGCGAAACATCAGTCTGTTCACCGAAAAACGTGACGCATTCACTCAGTCCAAGTTCATCGGCAAGCTTTCGCAGACTCAACTCAAGCGGCCCATCACCAACGATCCATAGCTGCACAGCAGGATGATGCGTGCGTGTGAGTGCAACGGCCTGCAACAATGTGGCATGGTCTTTCAGCGGCACCAAACGGCCAACGTAGAGTAGAGTAAAGCCCTTTTTGGGCTGCGGGACGGCCCGAATATCCGCGGGCCAAGCGCCGTTATAAATATGGATGATCTTGTCGCGGGCGGCGAATGGTGCCGCCAACAGATTCGTCCGCGTGCCCTCGCATACTCCGACGATCCAATCACACCATCGAGAAGCGAGCGCAAATTTCAACTCACGACGTATTTGGTAAGGAGGCATAACCAAGCCATGCCGGGTTACTATGACCGTCTTCACTCCGGCAAGACGGGCTGGAAGAGCAGCGATGATAGCTGCCGTAGCGTTATGGCAATGTACAACGTCGGGGCGGGAACGCCTAAACGATTTGTACAAGCGACGCATCTGATGAAAAAACGCGGGAGGATGATGGAGAATTACCTCAAAGCCTTCGGCCCGCAACTCTTCGCCGAGTACGCCAACCATATAGAGGCAGTGGACCGAGGGGGTATGGCCCCGGTCGCGTTGCAATCGGCAGAGCGTGGCGGTTAGCTTTTCTGCTCCACCCATTTCCATACTGTCAACCACATGAAGGATGTTCAGGGGAACGGCTCGTTCAGCCAACGCGCTGACGGGAGTTGTTGAGTTCGGTGCTTCCATGATGCTATCCATCGGAATACAGCCTTTTGGAGCTAGGCAATATGCCTCACGGACGGAATTTCGATAGAAGGAGGCAATTGATTTGGGCAAGTCGAAAATCAGCGCGAGAGTTTGACCATCGCGCGCTGCGGGTACTCACGCTTAAATCGGTTTCCATTTCGCTAGCTACGATTACGACGTTTTTTTACGTGGCTCACACTTTTGCCTGACTCACTGTCTGATTGAGCGCCTACGGCTGGCCGGCTGTACGGGGAGCAACTGATGCCTGCCTAAACTGGTCGTTCGAGGGGATCCGTTCCAAAGGCGCCGCGCTTGTGAAATAACCTATTCTGCCAAGGTGCAATCCACGAAAATGCTTTTATAACCGGATCGGGAATGGGCAAACGCGTCCCCAGCCGTTCTGTAAGCTTCCTTCGCCAGTACTTTGTAACCGGGATTTCTTGCCAGCCGGAAAACAACCGAGAGAATTCCCAAGGGCCGGTGGCCCAAGGGTAACCTGATCGACGAAAGTAGTCGCCAAGGAATCTCCGAGAATGATGCTCATGCAGTCGAAGCGGGTTGGGAGTCGAAATGAAAACGCAGCCTCCGGGCCGTGTCACTCGTCTTAGTTCCATTATCAAATCCGTGCGGGCCCGCTTGGACGTTACAAATTCAATTACGGAAGTGCAGACTGTTAGATCGAAGTAATCATCCTCGAATGGCAGTCGCTCGCCCGGTGAACAACCCATAAAGGACACCGACGAGGACGGGAGATCATATCCTGCTGCTCTTACTTGTGCCGCCTCTACGGCCAAATGGCTGGCGTCGATCCCGACGACTTGCGTCGGCCGCAATCGGGGAGACAATGCCATCGCAACGCTGAATCCGCCCGTTCCACAGCCTACGTCCAGGATTCTATCGGCCTGGCCGACATACTCCTCCAAGAGCCAGCAAGCATTCTTGCGATGATGGTCCACGCGTGCCAGTTCCCTCTGGACAAAATCGTTCTTGGCACCGCGCGTAACCGCATACCCTAACTCGGCGGGAGAATCATAGATATCTTGGACAGCCGCTCCTTGTTTCAGCAGTTCAACGAATTGCGTCCTGTACTTTTCTTTCATAAAAGTCCTCCCTATCATTCCACGGCACATCGTGCCAAAAGATTCGAACCTTCGCGGCAGCGCCTCCAAAAAGCGCGATGAGGCTAGGCCGTGCCGTTCCTCTGTCAGAACGGTGTCACGTCCGGAAGACAAGCCCATTTTTATCGAGAGACTTCCACGGCCTGCGTTTGCGGAACGAGGAAATCGACCAGGCATTTGAACGACGAGCCGACAGGCGTGGGCAGCAAAGCAGAAAATTGCAGCAAGCGCTGGCGATCATCCTTCTGCAGCACCGCAAACATGCGGCTTGTGACCAGGAAAACAATCGCACCCGCAGGTACAGCAACGCTCAATTTCATGAGAGGGTCGAACGGCATTGCCACAATGCCAAGCACAACGGCCGCCATCGCAAGAGTCGCAGCAGCAAGCCTGAGCACAACAGGCCCATCGATTCGAACGGGATAGCGAACCAGCACTCGGCCCCAGATGGTCAGAGCGGCAAACGATTGGGCGATGCCATTTGCCCAGGCTGCGCCGAGTGCGCCATGACCTGGAATCAACGCCACATCAAGAAGTACGTTCATCGCCGCGGCAACGCAGCCCCACTTCAGGACAAACCCCAAGTCTTCGGCGGAATACAACAAAGTCTGGGCTGGAGTCAGTATGGCCTTTGGAATACTGAGAAGTGCCACGACGATAAAGACTGGTATCGCGGGGAGGTATTGCGAACCGTACATGACTCGCACAAATGGACCGCCGACGCACGCGATCCCGATCAGAATCGGAAGCGCTCCCAGAAGGATATAGGTGGATGCCTTCGAGGTCATCTTAAAGAGGCGCTCTTTATCGCGGCCGTACTCGGCCATTTGTGAGGGAGAGAGTGCATTGGCAAATGTCTGCGGCACTCGCATGAGCCGATCCGCCACACTGAAGCAAACCGAGAAGAAAGCAAGTTGACGAATATCGGGCTGCAGCAATTTCAAGAAAATGATGTCGGACCGGTCCCAAATCACGATCTGCAAAATCATAAGACCTGTGCTGAGACCGGAGAAGGAAAACATTCGCCTGCGAATTTCTCTCGGCAGCGGGACCCGGCGTACTGATTTCATTGACCTAAGCACCGGAACGGTCTTAACGGCCAACTCCGCGGTGCGATAGACCAAAACTCCTGCGGCAATACCAACCAGGTTCCAGCCAAGGCGCAAGCTTACCGCCACTGCTAGGACGTAGACGAGCGCTCCAACGAAGGCGCCACGCGTATTGAGCGATGCATCCTCGGCAGCGGAGTTCGCCTGCGAGGGCACGAACGTAATCATGTTAGGAACCATGCTCAAAACAAGCAAAGTGGAAACCAAACGATAGGCGGGGTCCGCTACACTGAAGACGGCGACAATACCGATGACCGTCAAACCGCACGCAATGGCCGTCTGGGCCCAAAGGTTGTAAAAAAATACGGCGCGCGCAAGTTCCTTTTGTCCGCCACCAAGGAATTCCCCCATGTACTTAAAGGTCGTGAGCGGGATGCCTAGCGAACCGACCGAGCTCGTGATGGAAGTCAGCCAAAATATCAAATTGAAATAGCCAAGCTTCGTCGGGCCAATGACTCGGGCAATGGCTACGGTCGTCAGTAACGTGCAAACGAGCGTAATCACCAATTCCAAGCCGATGAAGATGAAATTGCGCCCGATAACCTTGGCATTACTGCGGGCAGGTATTGGCGCGGGAATGGTCAAGTTCGTCAAAGTAAATCTTCGGATTGAAGCGAGCTGTCAAAATACCGCTGGACTTTAAAGCACGCGAATGAGCCGTTTCGAATAGCGAGAAATCTGACGGAATCAAATCGCAATGGAAAGTGCTGATCTCTTCACGCCAAGTTCTGTAGAAGATTCAGGCCCGACTCGATATTCAAGTTTTGCGCTCAAGTTCCATCGGGCGGGTAAGAGGCCCCACGCACCTATCTGCCCACCATTGAGCGCGGGCGCGCTCAATCGCAGTGCGGAGCCGCAAAAAGGGCGCCTCAATCAGCAAATACGAGATCAGTGCCATCGCAACCGCCAGGACGATGTTTAAAGGAAACGCGCAGTACGGGCTGGCCGACTCTCGGTTAAGGAAGATTTGCTGCCACAGGTACAGGGAATAGCTGAGAACACCTACGAAGCTGACCGCGGGCAAGTTTAGGAAGCGGCCTATCGCAGTGCCAGGTTTCCGCAGAGTCCAGTGGACCGAGGCCACAATACATAGGTTCATGACCGTCTCTGAAAGTAACCAGTACACCTTGGTGGACGATACATAATTGGCCGCTAGCGCAAGCACTGGGACCAGGAAAAACCACCGCGAAGCCAAGAGGCGGGCGTAGAGTCGATTGGCGGCGAGATCTTCTCGCAGGATTGCGAGCAAGCAGCCGGTTGCCAGTGCATCGGACCAGACAAAGAAATTAAACGCGGGTCCTACATACGGAGAGGCAAGTCGCAAAAACGGCGCTGCTACCAAAACGGCAATCAGGAAACGAGTCGAGCGCACCAAGCCGAGTGTTCGGAGTGTTAGCGGCCACAAAAGATAGAACTGCTCCTCAACCGCGAGCGACCACAGATGCCCGAGTGACCAGCCCCTCGCGTCGTGGAAGTTCATTGTATAGGTGATTGCCGACATCAGATCCCAATGATCCAAGATAACGAAGTGCTTCGCCGCCAAGACTGCGATCACAAGAATGTAAAAGTACGCGGCCGGGAACAATCGGAGCATCCGCCGAAAATAGAATCGAGGCAGAGAGATCCAGGCCTTGCGCCACAGCTCTGCGAGCAGAATCGAAGTTATCAGATACCCCGAGATGACAAAAAATACTCGAACGCCGAACTCTCCCAGTTTGCCCAGAGGAGCCAGGGGAAAATAACCACCAGGGGTATGGCCCGAAGTGGTCAGGTGAGCCACGAGTACAAAGGCAATCGAAATCGCTCGCAGACCGTCGAGGCTTGGAACCGTGCGTTGAGTGCCGAAGCCGAACTGCCGAAGCGCAACAAAGAAGCGATTGAGCATTACTCTAGTGCTCCACACCAGCTCACGCATTCCGAGGATGGCCCCAGAGACGATCCTCCGTTGCGCGTCGGAAAAGCCATCCTGTGTAGGGAGTCCTTTCAGAAGCCACGATCCTAGAATGCGACTCACCTGAAGTTTGGGGACGAAGAAATGATTCTCTAAAGACGCATTTGAGAGGTTTTAAAAATGCCGTCGCGCTGGAAGGCTACTGCCGAATGAGCTGGGAAATAGTGACGGCCTCTCGGCCCTTGTCTAGCGCCGCTTTGATTACACGCGGCAAGGCTTTTAAGGCGGCCTCGTTGACACCATGATAGAGAATGATATCCCCAGAAGAAAAGGAGGTTCGTTCCACCTGCTCTTCCACCTGCCCCGTCGACGCACGATAATCCTTTAGGTCGACGTTCCACATCACCACTTGCTGGCCCGCCGCCCAAGCCGGGATGAGGCTGCGAAGTGACAGCTTGCCGTGGGGCGGGCGGAATAGCTTGCATTCCTCTCCGAGGATACGATCCAGGACCCATCGGGTCATCCTGATCTCGCGAATAGCACCTGACCAGGAAAGCCGGTGGAAGTACGGGTGGCTATAGGAATGGTTACCGACGTCGTGCCCTTCTTTCCTCATGCGTACCACGATATCGGGGTACTGCTCGGCAGCCCCTCCCACTACAAAAAACGTAGCCTTCACTGCGTGATCCCGAAAAATGTCCAGAATCCGCGGAGTATAGACTGGATCTGGCCCGTCATCGACGGTGATGGCAATCTGCGGCCGGTTCCGATTCCCATGCTCGAGCAGTTGCCGCTTGGGTACGGCGCTGAATAGCGCATTCTTAATCAAAGCGCGCACATTCGGGGTGGATTCTTTCACGCTTGGCGAAGCGCTCTTTTTCCACAAGTAGGTATCGCTGTAATGCCGTGCGATATTTTCTTCGGGCACAAGACGATGAGACGGATTTCGCTTCGACAGCTCAGACACCTGCCGCAACGCAACTTGTAACCCTCTCTTATCGCTATGTCGGATGAACTTGACTGTGGGCTGATCTCGGAGAACTTCGGGAACGCGGACTGCCGTCGTAATGATTGGAATATGCGAAGACATGGCGCGTAGCACGGAGAGCGGGACGCCATCCTGGAGCGAAACCAGAACATCGCATCGCTGAAGCAGGTCAGGCGTGGTCAATTCATCGGGCACCCACAGAAGGTCCGCAGGCAGTTCCTGAGTTGCTGCCTCTCCGGCGAGCTGTTGTGGATTGTGTGCGGCAAAGATGACCAGCCTGGCAGCTCGAAAAGTCTCACCCAGATTCGAAAGTGCAGAAAGGAGGTAATTCAAGCTTCCGTTGGATTCTGGTCCCAGCACAACGCCTACCACAAACGTTTCTGAACTTCGTCGCAACTCTCCGTTTGAGACCTGAGCCGGCTTCCTCATCACCGTCGGCAGAACAGGGTTTTTGGCGGTAGCAGCGTCCAACTCTGCCCTGAACGCTACAAACGATCGTTGCAAGCCGTCGGCTGTGGGCACCAACTGCTTCCACCCGATGAAACGTAGCTTGGAGTTGTCGAAACGATTTCCACCCCACTGGCTTGCGGCCTTATAGGGTGTAAGAATTGCCGGCAACTGGCCCTTCGAATAGCGATTGTACTTCGCGACGATGGAGGAAAGTAACTGCAGTCCGACGTAGGGTATGGAAATGGATCGAATCTTCATGACATTCCTGCAATAGGCTCGCAGGTATTGGCGGCAAGTGGGCAGGGCGTCGTCATGGACATTGTAAACCTGGCCAACGGCGCGCTCATGAGTGCCTGCAACCACGATGGCCTCCGCGCAGTTGTCGACGTAACTTAACGGAAGCAAATTGCTTCCTCCGAAGTGCAATTGCCACTTGCCAATCGTCAGCCCAACACGGTTCGAGAAATGACCGCCATCAGGACCATAGATAACGCCCGGTCGCAGAACCACGAGTTCGAAGCCATCGCGTTGCTGATATTCCCAGAACAGTTGTTCTTGCCGCAGTTTGGAGGAGGAGTAATGATCGCGCCACTCGGGGTGGGGTTCCAGCACCGTCTGCTCGTTCACCAGTGCTCCACGGCCGAGGCCCGCCACTCCGTAGACACCAAATGAACTAACCAGGACAATGCGCATCGGCTTGCGGCCGGCGACGGCATCCAGCAGGTTTCTGGAGGCTACAACGGAATTGAGGAAAAGATCTGCGGCAGTTCCCTTCTTCCCCGCGGCGAGATGGAAGATTAGCTGCACGCCGGCCACGGCTCGCGCGGCGTCCTCTCGATACCTGAGGTCCCCGACACAATAATCAAGGCGAATGCCCGCGTGCTGGTCCAATAGGGCGTTCAACTTGGGAATATCTGTCCGCCGGCGCACGTTGCAACAGATATCCTTATAGCCATGAGCAAGCAGACGCTCGATCAGAGCCGTTCCCAAGAAACCGGCAGCGCCGGTAACAAGTATTCTCATGCCGCGGCCATCGGGTAAACTTGTGCGGAGATCTCATCCATGATTTGCGATACACGCAATATCTCCGCGTAGGCGATCGGAACCGGAGTGTCGTGCAGGATGCTGTCGTAAAACATCGACAATAACCGGTTCATCCCTGCAAAAAACTGGAAACGTGACCCCGTAAACTCGCGGGCATTTTTCGTCGCTTGCCGCAGGAACTGCAAGCTGGACTTGAAGGGCGGCACCAAACGGCCTAAGGCGCTCGGAATGGTTTGTTTCTCTTCGACCAACATGGTGCGGAGCGCGAAATCAATGTGCGCTGTGTTTTTGGTGCCATAGATCCGCATAAAATGGCCGACTGGCCGCGCGTTCGAGGAGAAAGTAACGTACGCGGACATGCCACCGGCAAGGATCATCACTCGTAGTTCGTCGAGAATGCCATCCATACGGACATCCTTCGAATGCCGGCGGCGGTATGCGCGCGCGATGATTTCCACCGGTTCGTCGGGAAGGAATGGCGTGATTTTGTTGATAGCGTGATCGATGATGTTTTGAAACAACTTGCCCGGTAATTGGTGGACCCAATGACGGTCGTCAGTGAGCAATGCCTGGCCAAATCCTCCCTCCAAGTCGTATCCGTAATAGCTCTCGATATGGATTGGGTCGCCCAAGTCTCCTTTGGCAATGAATTCCTTCAGAGCCAAGGCCGTCGTTTCGAAGTTATACCAATAGTTGATGGTCATCTTTCGAGACGTCTGTTCCAGGCACTCGATCAGGCGCCGTCCATCTTTCGCGTTCAAAGCCAGCGGTTTCTCTAGAAAAACATGGCTCCCCGCCTCAGCTGACTTCTTTGCCAGGGTCAAATGAGAATGCGGTGGAGTCGCAACATGAATTACGTCGAGCCGGTGGTCGGAGAGCATGCGATCGAAATCCGTATACCAGTGCGGCACAGAGTAGCGAAGTGCAAGCTGCTCGGCCAGGATCGGCTCGAGGTCGCAAACCGCCAGCACACGCGCACACCCGAGCTTCTGAATCTCCTCGATGTGACCGTCGGCGATTTTCCCGCAGCCAACAATACCAATATTCAGCATCAATTTCGTTCGCTTCCTGCTCCGGCCCGTTCGATGTTTCCGGTGTCCGCTGCGCCCACGGGGTCGCGGCCTTGCCCAATGGCCTCAATCGCAAGATACATCTGCCACGCGGAGACGAAATGAATCGCGCACCCTCGCCGATCCGCCTCCTCCACCAACAGATTGAATGCCGATTCCAGGACGTCGCGCAATAATGCGGAGGAGTTGCGCTCTTGAGCTCCGTGCGTGAATAACTTGATGAACGTATCGGTCCCAATTCTTGGCGCCAACTCCACCCACCGTCTCACGCGATATGGTGTTGCCACGTTGCCATTGCGAAGTTCGCCCGTTTCGAGCCGGGGGAGCCAGCGGTCTCTCCATCGCATTCCGAGAGGCCCAGAAATCATGAGTAGATCGCCTTCGACGCGACCGCCGGGTGTCACGGGGACGCCAACGTCATACGACTTCGGCCGATCGGGATCACCGTTGCAGTAGTAGATCGTATTCACCAAACGAGCCTGAGTTGGAGAATCGCCGGACGGCATTGTGAAATCGGCATAACAACCCAAGTCCCGCAGCAGTCGAATCTCGTCGTTGAGGCCACACCACCGCCCATCCGGCCGCGAGTTGTCCAAGGCCCAATTGCCGTGGATAAAACCAAACGTTAGCTGTCCTTTACGTTTGCGAAGCAGACTGTGCTTGTTGTGCAAGACGCTGCAAAAACTGCTTATGCGGTCGACAAAGTCCTGGCGACCTTCGCCGTCATGGTGAAGATGGACCTCCACGTCCGCTATCCCATCGCGAACCATTTCCGCCAGAGGATCCATCAGGCTCGGATCATATTCCTCTTCCGGAAAGAAGAAGGTATATCGAGGTGTGTTACCAACAGAGTCTGGCTTACATCGCCTGGCGATCTCCGGCCATGCGGCCCGCCATAGAGCGACCCGCGATTGCGCGGTGCTTGAATCGGCGCGCCGCCACTTAGGTTCGTAGTGGTCGGCGATGGTCACCCATATCCGCTTAAGCGGAGACGCGGTCCGCTGCGTAATCTGCCGGAGCCGTTGCCTTAAGTAGGAGGGACCCCAGATTTGCGCGTGGTGGATGAGCTGCACGGTTGTAGGCTTAACCAAAGGGGTATCCACTTACCGGCTCAAGACCGTCTCGGTTTTTGCAGGCAGCTGACGTTTCGCTGTTCGTTGTTGCACTGCTAGTTCACAAATGCGAAGCAATTCGGCTGCAGCTTCATCCCAACTCCTGCGAAATTGTTCCGAGATGGAAGGTTCATCCCAACGCCGGTCCATGGCCTTTTCAATTGCACTGGCAAGCGCACGCGAATCTCGCGGAGCGATCAGGATCCCTGACTCCTCGTTGACCAGTTCGAGGATTCCTCCCACATTCGTCGCAATCACGGGGCGTCCACAACTGAGCGCTTCGACGACGACGTTGGGGTACCCCTCGTTGTAGCTGGGCAGAGCGAGCACATTGGCAGCCGCGAGCCACTCGGCCACGTCCTGTGAAGAGCCGGCACCATTCAGAATAATGCGATCCTCCAGCGCAAGCTGTTTGGCTTTACTTCGCAAATGCGCACCACCCGGCCCATCCCCGACAAATGCCAGCCGCAGGTTTGGACGGCGGCTTGCCAGGGACGCAAATGCTTCAAGCAATTCCTCAATGCCCTTCGCGGTGTCCAAGCGCCCCACGAACAGTACAAGTTCCACTTTTTCGTTAACGGCTAGTTGAGCGCGCGCCGCGCTCCGGTCTCTCAAGTGAAACACGCTCGGATTGCAGCCATTTTGGATCGTCCGTACCTTAGAGGGACATATACCCATTTGTATGGCTCGCTGGCGAAGATGTTCGCTTTTGGTGAGTACGAATGTTGCGCGCTTCATCGTACGCCGCGTCAGCCAGCGGGAGGCCGGGTCGGCAAAGCGATTCAAGTCTGAGCCAATGGAGCCGACCACGGCTGGAATTCCCAGCCTGTGAGCCACTGCGACGGTGGCGTAGCCCTCAGGGTAGAGCCAGAAGTTGCAAGCCACGTCCGGCATACACTCACGGAGATATGGCTCAAGGTACTTTGCACAGACCAAACCGTTGATACACCTAGTCACGCCAGGTAACGCTGGATATTCGAAGTAGCGTGTAGACACTCCGGGCGGAGAATAGGACAAGTCGGGACGGCGATGATCGTAGGTCGGCTGGAACCATTTTGGGTAGCGCGGGAAAGGACATATAACATTTACTTCGGCACGTTTTGAGAGCGCCAAAATAATCTCGTACTCTGAATGTCCGCGGTACTGTTGGGCGGGGATAGGGAAAATCGGGGTAACTAGGGTCACTTTCAATCTCATCGCGTCATCCCCCGAGCTTGCAGTTGATCTTTTAAGCGTAGACTGAGCATTGTTGCGTTCCGATCCGCCCCTCCTTGGCCATCCGTTGCAAAGGAAGAAACTGCCCCAGAAGTCCAAATCTTCCAAAGTGGCCCACGTGTGAACAGGAACTTGTAGAAACCCACCACTACGGCAGCGTTCAACATACAGAAAGCGCTCGCCGGGGCGGTTATCCGTGTTAAGAGCGGAATCCCCCTTCCGGCACCGAGAGCAGCAAGCAAGTAGAAAACGAACTGCGTCGCAAACGCCACCATGTAGAAGAAAGAATGGGTCGCCAACAGCGCGCTGCTCACTAGCAGTATCACCAGCAGGATGGGCACAAGAAGACGCATCAGTTTGTGAGAGATCAACTCAAACCGCAGCCGGTTCTGCCGCGACAGCAACCAGGGGGCGAGTTGTAAGAGTTGAAAGTTGCCTGCGAGTGTTCGGACCTTCCGATGAAACTCTCCGCGCAAACTCTTGGGCCAGATGTCATAGACTCGGGCCCGCAGATCCAAGACTGACCGGTAGCCTTGGCGGATCACACTCAGAGGCTGCAGCATGTCATCTAGAATGGTTCCTTCCGGCAGGGTGCTCGCCAATCTGCGGCGGATCGCATAAAACCCGCCGTATACTCCCAGCGGCGAATCGACCATTGCTTCGCAATTGCGAATCCACTGTTCGTATCGCCAGTAGAGGCCTCCAACGGCCCGGGCGCCCGCATTGTGGCCATCCTCCCGCAGCACTAGATCTCCGGTAACACATCCCACACGAGGATCGTCAAAGTTGCTGATCAAAAGTTGCAATGCGCGGCTTTCAATCCAGGGGCGAATGTCGAGGAACAACAGGATTTCTCCGCTAGCGCCCTGCATTCCAATGTTCAGCGCTGCCGCCTTTCCACAATGCGCGGAACACCGGAAGCACTTGACACGCGGATCCTGAAACTCTTTGAGGATATCGTCCGTACCGTCCGTCGATCCGTCGGATACGATATGAATTTCCATTCGGTCTTGCGGATAATCCAATGCCAGCAGGTGAGCGACTTTCTGCCTGAGCAAGGCTGCGCCGTTATGGACAGCAAGGATGATGCTGACTGTGGGAAGCGTCGATCCTTGCCGCGGGGGGCGTGGGTGCAGACGGCTGCGTAAGTACATCCACAACGGATATCCAGCATACGTGTAGAGCATAAGGCATGCGGCGAACCAGAAGGCGTACGCCTGGAGGTGTGTGCCATTCATTTCATCCTCGTTGTGTCTGAGACTCGAATGCTGCGGCAGCAGAGCGCTCGAGCCGGGCGGAGGCTGCTTGTTCTTGCTTGCCTGTCGATTGAGCGGAATAAACCAGGGCAAATCCAACATTGCGCTGGTCACTGCGGGTGTGTTTGTCTTTTGGTGAATTTCAGTGTCGAAGACGAACTAGGACGTATATGAGAAGGATGAGCAAAACCTCGGCAGTTATGGTGGAGAGTATCCAACGGCCGCGATAAGGTGACTCGCGGCCACCTCCTTCAAGGGCAATCGTAGCGGTGGCCAATCCCAGAACCAGGTACATTGTTGTCGTGTAGCTGCGCGATAAGAACCACGCCGTCGTCATAAACGACACCAGTGCCACGCGCATCGCCATAACCCACTGCTGCGGCACAATCGGCGAGTGCTCAGCTTCATTCCTTGACTTGAACTCCGTGGCATTGGCGCTAACCATGGGGGGCAGCGCCTCGCACGCATACGTATATCTCAAAGCAATGGTCCCTTCCGATGGCGCAGGATCTGTGACGAGCGCACGGGCGTTGTTAATCGAGCACGCTTCAAAAAGGCGTAGTAACCCGAAGAATCTGCTCGCCTGCTTTTTCTTTTGCACCCCAAGGATGCGGTTCAGGCCCGTCGTCGTTGTGACGAGTAGTGCCAGCCACAGCGTGCTTCCCAATAGGCCGAGCTCAGCAAGACAGAGGACGAAAGAATTGTGCGCAGTGATCTCATACAAATCCGTAAAGCCCCCGAACCCGATTCCGAATATCGGAGCGCTCTTAAACATTTCCAGGCCGTTCGCCCAGGCTTCCAGCCGATCGGCGCCGTCAGCCGCTGAAATCCCACGGCCCCCGGTGAAGTCGAGGGCTATCATGCCAAGGATAAACACCGCGGCCAGACCCGTTGACGCAGTTGTTCCAAGTTTCTTCCGGGCTGCCAGGAGGGCCACAGCGGCCAGCGCGATCAATCCACCGCGGGAATGTGTCAGATAAGTGGTCCATAGCAGCAAAGCAGCTGGCACGAGCACGACAAAGAAGTTGGCAATTATGCGTCCCCGCCGCCAGGCAATAAACGCAAACGGAAGAGCGATCAATAGAATTTGGGCAAGATCATTCGGATCACTCAGGAACCCGGCGCCGCGTATTCGCGTCAATTGCCCAATCACGTCCTCCTGGGGAGAGGAGATGTTCGTCCGTAAGATAAACATCTCGCCACGAAAGCCCGCATAATACCCGCAGAGTGCCTCCACCGTAACCACCAGGCAGGATGCGACTGCGGCCAGCGTCGCAATTCTTAGCCTTCGAACCGTCGTCACGTTTACCACAATGAAGAAAAAGACCGCGGCGCTCGGCAAGAACACGCGCCAGCCTTCGATAACTCCACCGAGCCATCCGTGAGCCAACTGCGAAAGTGCAATGGCCACAATGAAGGCCACCAGCAGATATGTCTGCACTGATGTTTTCCAATAGCTGTAAGTCGCCATGCTGGGCAAAGAAGCTAAGACAGTAATCCCAGCCAGGTATGCCATTGCGTGATAGCTGGACCACTCCTTTCCGAATTGCTCCGGCGAGAGGATCGTGACTACGATATAGACAATAGTAAGTGCGAATCCCATGATCACGCGCCTGCATTCGCCTGCTCAGATTCGCCTAACCTGTCGCTGGCTTATGATTCCTGTCTTGAGGATGCTGAGAACGACTATTGCAGTGAAGGCACAACGGCCGTTACTTGGCGCCACGCCCCAAGAGCACGATCTTGATCGTGTTTATGAGGATGAGTAGGTCCAGTCCCACCGAAGAGTTTTTGATGTAATAGAGATCGTAGCGGAGTTTTTCTTTGGCGTCCTCGATTGAGCTTCCATACTTATAGAGGATCTGAGCCCAACCGGTAATCCCCGGACGAATGGAGTGCCGCAAGTGGTAGTAAGGGATCTTCTCATTCAGCGCGGCTACGAACTCAGGCCGCTCGGGACGCGGACCGACGAGACTCATGTCGCCTTTTAGCACATTCCATAACTGCGGGATCTCATCTATGCGCGTGTTGCGCAGCAATCTGCCGACCGGTGTGACTCGAAGATCGCCGTCTTCCGCCCAAGTTGGCCCTGTGTCCGCCTCGGCATCGGAGCGCATCGTGCGGAATTTGTAGCAACGAAAAACCCGATCATCGCGTCCCACGCGATTCTGCCAATACAAAATCCGGCCCGGCGAGCTAAGCTTGATGGCTAGAATGACAAACGGAACCAGCGGCAAGCTGAGTAGCAACCCCACAATCGAAATCACCACGGACGTGAACCGCTTGTAAATCAGAAAAAGGCGTGAGACATGGGAACCTGGCGAGAATAGCAGCCAGCTCAATCGAATGGATTCGATGGGAACTTTTCCGGTGATGGACTCGTAGACATCATTTCCATCTTGCACTTTCACGCCACGATTCTTCAGCGACAGTAACAAGTCAACCGGCAGCTTCCCGCGGCGTTCCTCCATCGCCACAACGATGCGGTCGATCCCGCGGACAGGACGGCCAATGGCTAGATCCTTGCACACGCTGGCCTGCGAGAGAGTGTTCGGTATTTCACCGATCTCGCGGTTGTCCGCTTGGTGTCCGTTTGCGCGTATTTCTGCGCGGCCCTCGACGCGAATGCCCAGCTCTGGCCGCGTTTCGATTTCATGCAGGAGAGACTCCGCCAGCGAGCCCTCGCCCAAAATGACCACCCGCTCAGCAAGCCGCTGCGTGTTATTGATGGCTGAAAACAGCCTTCGCCAGAGAAGCAGCACCAGCCCAACAAACAGAAAACCAAGGTGAAAAATTCCCCGGCCCAATTTCACCGTCGGGTACAGGTAGTAAAGGAGACCCAAAGCGATGTAGGCGACGCCCAGCACCTGTATCAGACGAACAATCGCCTCGCGCCGATTGCCTACAATCGCGGAATCATAAAGGTCGAAATAATACATGCAAATCATGAAGGCCACCGAAACGAGCAGGATTTTCAGAGAGCCGTACTGATACGTGAGCATCAAGCTAGCTTGACCGGTCCCCAATCGCGCGAGTGCGGATGCCACAAGAGCGAGCGAGATCAGGCAGGCTTCTGAAACTCCGAGCAGGAGTGTTCGTTTCGGGATGTAGGCATGGAACAGACGGATCAAGGGCCACTCCAGGTGATGGGAGACACGACGGACTCGAAGCTTCTGTGACAAACGAACACAAATGGTCTATTTGTGTCCGCCATTGCGCCGCCGCCGAACAATAGCTCCACCAATCAACAGAGCCGCCCCGAATAACAGCGCCGTGGCCGGCTCCGGAACCGGAGCTGGCCCTTGATCAATCGGGGGAGCGGGCGGGTTAAAAGCTTGGAGTGGATCTTGTTTTGGACATCCCCAGCCTAAAAGGGCTGCGGCAAGGGAAAAGCCAAGAATCCACTTCCTTGGACTCAGCTTTGCCTTCCGTATTGATGCGGTCCAATCGAGAACTTGAGTCAATAACCGGTTTATGTTTCTCATGGGCGTACCATCCTTGTATCGATCTGCAATGACTTGGAACTGGAGCTAAACTTTAGTTTCCGCCAGCCTCGGGACGTGGCTGAACGTTGCCTCATCTGGAGAAGAATATTTCCTAACGGTTAGTTGGGACGAAGTGTCGACTCACAGGTGCGTTACGCTCGGCAAGCGCTCAATCTGGCAGGAACTGCTCGATCTGTGGATAGACGTGGCGCGCGAAATCCGCCGCCCGCGCTTGTGCGCTCGCTTCTCCATCCGCGGCGGTTGTCCAGATGCGAACCATTGCTCCATCGGTTGGTCTGTTCTTCAATCCGTCGGCAATGAGCAAGAACTTGGCCAAATATTCGCTGGCAACGATTCGTCCATGCGACTGATACCAGTAGAGGACCATATTTTGTCTCGTTCCCTGTGCCACTAGATATCCGTTCACGAGAACGGGAACTCCGCTCTCTGAACCGATCTGGACACGACTGGAATGGACTGGCTCCCATCCAGAGCCTGGAAGACAATTTTTAGGAGAGTGAATTCTGTCGCCGGAACGTTGGTCCTTGTAATAGCCCACATAGAGCTCAATCGGAAAAATGCTGCCTAGGTACACTCGGTTGATATAGTCATCCGCACCGACTGCGCGCACGACCTGTGTCTCGAACGGACGATCCTCACTGCGTGAAAGGCCAATGTTGGACGGGAATTCACGCAGCGGCCAATGCGGCGCAGCGGCAACCTTCGGGCTGAAGCTGTGCGTCGCGATGATTCCTCCGACAAGAACCAGTGCGGCCAAAGAGGCTCGGAGATACGTCATGGACGGACCCCTGCGAGAGTCCGATGCTTCGAAGGCAACCCGAGGACTTTATGGACGACGAGGATCGAAAGAAAAGCCAGCGTGAAGGAACACAGGCCAAGCGCCAGGTGGACCATTCCGGAATCCACGCTCGGTCCGAAGCAGTAGCTCAGCGCACCAGTCGCGACCAGACGGAGCCCGTTGATCGCGATCGCAATTGGAATGCTAGCCGCAGCCAGCACAATCCGTTTCCATGCGCTCGCCTCAGCCAGGTGCCCGTAGGCAACAACTGCGGCCAGCAAGGAAAGCAAAGAGCGGATTCCGCTACACGCCTCGACTACGTTGAGCGTGCAGTTCGGTAGAAAGAGTAGATTTCCCTGTCGCACAGTATGAATTCCGAGCGCGACCAGGCCGGTCGCAGCCAAGCGTGATGCCCACAACTGAAGAGGAAGCGTCACTTGGTAATAAACGATTGCTGGTAAGGGGATCATAAACAACAGGTACCCGATCGGAAACGAAATTGAGCGGAGCGCCTCGCTCCCAGCCAGGAACATCACCAGTCCAGAGATCAGAACTACCAAGGACAGCCGCGCCATAAACAGCTCAGCGCCGAGCATCCCGAGAACCCGCAGACCAATCGCGAATACCATGATCGCAAAACCGAAATTGTTCGGTCGGAATGGCAGCGCACACCACCGAGCGCGCTCGCTCCACAAAATATAACCAGCAAAAACTGGAACGAAGAAACCGTGGCCATAATTTGGATCGTTCCACCATTGCCGTGCCAGCGAACTGAGTACTGGCGCATACAGGATCACCACCAACGTTCCTAGCGATACGGCCGCGAACCACGTGACCGTCCCCAGCATTTCCACGGATGGGTTTTTTTCCCAAGTATTATTGGTAACGTGAAACCTGTTGTTGCCCTTACTTTTGACTTCCAGGGCAATCGGGTCGAGAGGGAGCACTCCGCACCACACCGCCAACCACATGAGATACTTAAACAGCGGGAATACCGAGTACGCCATCGAACTTGGTCCAATCAGACAAGCCAAAACGAATCCTAAACTGGTATCTTTTGAGTGATTGAGGACATGCTCTTGAGAAGCTCATTGGAATGGTTACAACGCACGAGCGTATCAACTTCCCGCGAAGCAGATCGACCGGCGGGAGGAATGGGCCTTCTCACGATCATCGTTTGGCTGAGCTGGTTTTCCGGAGCCCCTGACTCCCTACTTTCGGGCACCACCATAATATTGCCCCTCGTAGTCCGTCTGATCGAAGTCCGACGCCTCGTTGACTACCACACCGATCAACTTCGGATGGTCCAGGGACTGTAACCCTTTCTTTAAAGCCTTGAGCGGCGCGATGCCCTCCCGTACGACCAGCAGAGTCCCGTCCACGAGTCTCGACCAGAGGTTGGCATCGATCACCGGTAACATCGGTGTGGAATCTATGACGATCCAATCAAATTGGCCCGCTAACCGTGAAAACGCTTCCGCAAGTTGGGCCGAGCGTAGGATTTCCGAGGGCCGGTCGCAGGCCTTGCCTGCCGGAAGAAACCATAAACTCGTGCCAGTGAATCGGAGCATGTGGCGCGCCAGATCCACGTTTCGGCCGGTCCACCAGTCGCTCAGTCCTTGCAAATCTTTCAACCCGAACATCGATGCCAACGTCGGTCTGTGCAAATCTCCTTCAATCAGCAGAGTCTTGCATCCGGAGTACTTGGCCAGTGTCACAGCCAGATTCGCAGCCACAAATGACTTACCCTCGTTGATCACGCTGCTGGTTACTTGCACGGATTTCAATTCATTTTGTCTGCGCATGGCGTCTAGCCGGACGGAAAGCGCGCGAAATTTTTCGGCGCCAAGACTATTGGGAACAGTCCACGCAACTAGACGCGATGTCATCGGAGGCTGCACCATCACCGACCGAGACTTTTCGCGATCGAGCATCTTCTCAACCTCAACACCTCCGCCGAGCCCGCCCGGTTCCGGCTTCGCATCGCTCGGCAGTTCTGCCGTTTCGGTAGGCTCAGCTGGAACGAGCTGAGCCGGGGCCATTTCCAGCGGGGCCGCAACTGGCTGCCTCATTTGAATTCGTGCTCTGCTAAATCCTTCAAATAACTGGCTCATTGGTTTCCATTCCTGTTTCTGAGTTGCCTTTCCGGCAAGGAATACCGCAGCTCATGCTGGTGCGCGGGCCGCGCGTATATCCACCGGGAAGGGATGTCGCATCCTGTCCGTAACTCTTACTCACCACCGTCACTCATCCGTTGTAGTACGTATAAAGATTGCCGGTGAAAATCACTAAAGCCATCGCCGACACTGCCCCATATTCCATGTAGCGTGCGACCGCACGAGAGCGGTCCTCTTGGGGAGTGCTCAAGCGCGGTATGCCGACCAGCATACGTGCGGGAAGAATTCCTTCCAGATCTTTCTCCTGCCGGAAGCGGACGTCGGTTAGTTCGAGAAAAGTGGCAAGACCCAAGCCGACAAGCGTTCCCAGACCCAAGCCGACAACACTGATCAGGAAACGATTTGGAGCTGACGGTTTGTCGGGCAACTTTGGCGGATCGATGATATGAAACTGTTGCCCCTGCTGCTGCTGTCCCAGGCTCGTGGCCAGCTGCGACTGCGTTTGCTTCTGAAGGAGCGAATTGTAGTTGGATTTGGCTTCCTCATAACCCCGTGAGACGACGGTCAGCTCTTGCTCTGTTTCCGGAGTCAGATTCAGCCGGCCCTGGTACACGGTGGTTTGCGCCTCAAGCTCCCGGGCGTGCTGTTGCTCGTTCAGAATCTCCAGCTGATTGGCCTTAAGCTGGCTCTGCAGCTGCATGATTGCAGTGGGTGAGCCACGCTGCACTCCTTCTGCGGCGGAGAAGTCTATTGCGTTTGTTGGCTTCCCGGTCTGTTGATTGGAAGCGATTTCCGCTTCGTTTTGCTTCCTTAGAGCCTCTGTCTTGGCGATCTCGTCCTCGAGCGCGACGATGTCTGGATGGCCGTTATGATAACGAGTACGCAGATTCTGGAGCCGCAGCCGCAAATCTTGCAACTCCTTGTCTAACGCTTGCGTTGAGATTACGTTTGAGTCTCCGCCCATACTCGCCTGCGCCGATTGATATTGCTGCAACAGCGATTCCAGATAGATCTTCTGTTGCTTCGAACTGTCCAGGGCGTGCTGAGTGCTCGCCAACGCTGCTTGCAGGCCGGCCAGAATTTGTACGTTGCTTTGCAACTGGCCGGGCAAGTTTCCAACGTGTTTAGCCTTGAATGCGGAGACCGCGGCTTCCTGTTCTTCCATCTTGATACGCGCGTCCGCAAGTTCGCCGTCCAGAAAGGCCGTTGTATTCTCGGAAAGCTGTCGTTGAGCCCTCACATTTTCGTTGATGAACAAAGAGGTCAGCTCGGTATTTACCTGCTGTGCGAGTTGGGGTGTATCGGCGGAATAGTGAATCTTGAAGGCAAAGAACTCTCCTCGATATCCTGGCGCCCCCACGAGCTCAATCTTGATGTCGCCCCGCATTTGATCGACCGGATCCTTGGGCTTGAAAAAGCCGCTCATCCGGGGAGCCGTTTCATAAAGCTTGAAGCGGTCGATGATCACCTGAAGACTGGCGTAGCTCAAAACCTTTTGCGTGGTGCTTTGCAAACGATTTTGCAGGTTCACATTCACATTTTCCATCACGTAGAGGTCCGACACTTTCTGCTGTTCCGCGGAGATCAGCGCATCGGAAGTGTAGGTAGTCGGCAGAGTCCAGCTCACTCCCCATACCCCCAGCCAGCACAGAAACAGTGGAAGCAATATCCACCAGCGCCGCCGCACGACAATGGCCAGATAGTCTTCCCAGGTGCGCGAAACTTCGTCCACGACTTTGTTAGACATCGCCTGCCTCTCTATGAACATCTTGTATTCTGCCTATGGGACAAGTCTTTTGTTCCTGCAAGGTCAATTCTCTTGGTTCACTGTTCAGTAGCCTGCCAAGCGAAAAGATCGCGCATCCGTTCTTGTCGCTCGTTTGCCAGTGATTACCCTGCTTCTCGTGCTTCGCTCCCGCTATCGGATCACGATCGGTCGCAGGCCAAAATTGAATCCTGCGGAAATCTGGTGACTAACGAAGTTGGTTGCACAACTCGGCGAACTGCAACCGGCGCCATTCGTGGCCTGCAGCCCTGCACCATAGCTCACAAAAAAGTCGGTCCCGGGCCGCATTTGATGATTGAAGCGAACTGCGGCATACCAGGAGTTGTAGTGTTGTTGAACATTCGAACTGGTGGTATTTGGTATCAGGCTCCCGTTCATTGCGTAACCCAGCGAGGTCGAAACTCGCCAGCTCGAGCTCAGTTTTCGCTCTAGCGCCGCCTCTACTTGCCCCGTCTGCGCCCCGACCAGTACTCCGCCCCCTCCCGTTACGAGGTGGTTATAACTAAGCAAAAGCGTCGTACGATCCCACTTATAATTCAATGCGCTGTCCAGGGCCCATGAAAGATTGTTCGCGTTACCCGTGAATACGCCCCGCAGCATTACTACGCTTGGCCCGGCCGCAAGTTGGAAGCTGAGTCTTCCGGTCACATATCGTGAATACCCAAGCTTCATCACGTGGTAGTCGATCGTCTGGGGAAACCCGGGATACCGGAAGTCATCGAATGTGTAAATCGCCGCGATGGTGCTCTGCGGACTCACAGAATAGTTGTAACCGGTCTGAAATAAAGCATCGGCGCTGTTGATAAAGCCCACACCAAAAAAGTTCAGCGTTCCGTAAGACCCGGAAGCAGTCCAAGTAGCGCGTGGGCTGAGCTTGTATTCTATCTGCGAGACTAGCCGGTTACTCAATCGGGGCACCATAATCGTCGGAATTGTCTGGTTGGGACCCAGAATCCCATTTAGAAAGCCACCAGGACCGAACGCAGAATTGCCGGTGAGAAATGCCAAGCCCCCGACGCCGCCAAATCCAAATGGTGATTCCGAAAGAAAACTGACATCCTCGCCCACCAGTAGGGACCAGCGTTGCCATTTGTAGGTGTAGGAGAACTCCAGGTCTTGAATGGCCGAATTCAAATACGACGAGAACATTCCGCCGCCCGAATAGTGCAAAAGGAGTTCGGACCGATTTGACACGTGGTTCAAATCCAGCGTACCCAGCAGATAGTTGAAGGCTGTCGGCTGACCAAAACCTAACCCGCTGGAACTCGTGGCCAGCTGCGAAGTTGCGCTGAAGCTCGGCACAAGGAAATTGCGGGCGCCCGCCATAGGACCGAGGGTCGGTGCCTGCACGCCGCTGAGCGGCTGATCGCTGCCGGCTGACTGGATTTCCTCACCAGCCCATAGCGGCGAGTTCAGAGCCAGTACGCTTGTTTTCCCCGCCGGCAAAGGTGCCGGAAGAGGGGCGAGCGGCTGTTCACGCGAATCGTTCTTGGCTGGATCGCTTTCTTGTGCCTGGACGGCCGGCGCATATAGAAACACCGCAAGAAGCACCCAACTGTAAGTGCGAATCAGCTTTGCCATGTCTTACCTACGGCACGACGATCGTATCGCCAGGCTTCAGATGAATATTTTGTTCCGACTTGCGCCCGCGACTCACTTCCTTGTAGTTGAGCGGAAATATCTTCTCCGCGCCATTTTCGGTGCGCATGACGTGGATCTTTTTCACATTCGCGTACGGGGTAAACCCGCCAGCGACCGAAAGGGCCTGCATCACTGTCATGTCGGGCACTAGCGGATAGGCCCCTCCGCGAGTTACTTGACCCAGAACATAAATTCGCAGGCTGCTCATCTGCGCCACGATCACAGTTACTTGTGGATGCACAATGGTCGCGCGCAACCTCTCTACGATCTCAAAGCCTAGCTGTGTGGGCGTTAAACCCGCGGCCTGCAAGTCGTTTAGCAATGGCAGAGAAATCTTGCCATCTCTGCGCACCGGCACAGTCCGGGAGATCTCTGGCTCCTTCCATACGTCGATTGTCAGGACGTCCTCGGGAGCGATGGAGTAATTGGGATCATCCGTGGCTGGTTTCAGCGGCTGGGACTTAATGTCGACCGCACTCATGACATGTGCGCTTTCGCTCTTAATGTCCTTTCGCACCTGTCCTTGGACCCGCACGGAAATCGAAAACGACACTAGCGAGATTGCTGCCGTTATATGCCACCACTTTTTCATGACGTCCTCTCTTGCAAGTCTCGCTTCCGCTCGGAGGCTCGCATGCCAATCAGCTCCAATTTATTTAGCATTGCAGTTTCGCCTATCTGCAGTCCCAAGATTCAAACCCAAAGTTTCTTGCCGGCTCGTATTGAATCCTCAGCAGCCAGGTAAACACATGTCGCTGCGCTGAGTGCTCTTGAGCGCGCTATGTGATCTATTTCCGGGCTTTTCTTCTCTTACGCGAGGGCGATTGCTTCAGCGCTTCGCGTGTGCCGCGAACCGGCTTGATGCCCCGCGTTGGAATCTCTGAGTTGCCGTGCGTTTACGGCCTCAACCTGGAAAGCTGCCACTTCGATGGCAGCCGCCGTCCCCAATATCTCCACGGATAACACCAAGCGCGAGAGATTCTTCTTCCGCACCAATATCCCTTCGATTCCCGTGAGGGGCCCGCACTTAACCCTCACCCAGTTTCCACATTTAAGGTAAGGATGCGCTTCCACGCGCACGCCGCTTTCGACCACTCGGCGAATCGCGTCGATCTCGATATCCGGAATCGCTGCAGGTTGGCCCGCGCTTGACACAAGGCCATATATGCCTGGCGTAGTGAGGATCTGAAGCCGGCGCTCTATGCCCCCTTTTAAGAACACGTAACAGGGAAAGAGGGGAAGCGTGAGCGCTTTAGTCCGGTCTTTCCAATTGTGGGTGGTTGCGTAAAGCGGAAGAAAAGTGTTAAATCCTTTATTGCTAAGAATCTGATGCACCATCTTTTCATGCTGATGACGAGTGTAGAGCGCATACCAGGAAGCGTCGCAAACTACGTTCTCACCCGTGGCCATTGACTCCGAAAGCATGAAGCTCCGCCCTGTGACTTACAGTCTAGAGTTCTGTAAGCCTCTAATTATGTTAAACTTACGGTCGGTATAAGCTGCGGATCGCTTGCCTTGCTTTGCGCCGCCCGTAATATCCTTGGCACATTCACGCTGCCAAATCCCTTGAGAGATCTGTCCTGAACTTCACTTGCGACGATCTCTTCAATATTGAATTGCAAACCCACCCGTCAGCATTCCCCTCTCAGCGGGACATTGCTCAACCCGGAGGACTTCACCCTCCACCTCAACGGGGAGGCGTCCAATCTCATCGGGAATTCCTTCTAGATCAATTTTAAGTAAAACACTCGTACCCACTGGCGGGCAGCTCGCCGCAAATACAAACGCACCGTGTTCGCTCACGTCGCGGCTGCGGCCTTCTCCTTCTCGGGGTTCCCCGCTCCCATTCGCCCACCAAAATGTGACTCCAGTTTGCAGTAGGAACCGGAGGGTCTTTCTCGCTGGACGTCCACCATTCAACAGGCACCCCCGCCACTCTCTCAAGCTGCACATTAGCTACGTAAGCGGGAACGAACAAGAGAAGGAAAGTCATCAACGCATTGCTTGAAACGTCTTGAGACGGAGTCCCAGCAGTATTAGGTACAAAAGTACACCGTCCACTTTTGCGCATCGAGGAGCCCCGCACTGCACATCGAGGCGCGGGTTAAAGCGAGTTCTTCAATCGGCACGATCGTCCCCGTGCTCGATAAAGGTTAACTCGCTGACATGGCTTCGCTTTTAACTTGAGGGCGTGGGAGGTCCAACAAAGTCATTGCGAGCGCGATATTTTACGGCCGCTGAAACCGTTAGAGCGTTTATCGAAATTCAGTGCCCGCGGAGGTTGAGAATCGGTGAAGATGGACAAAAGAAGCGCGTCCCGGGGGATGTGCCGATCAGGCTCGCCTTGAGGAAACGTCCTGATCCGCGCCTGCCGCCACACTCTCCATGGCAGCCGGTGCGTTCTGCTGTTCGAGGGCTTCTCTCCGATCGATCGCGTAAAGAGCCAGCTCAAGTCGATTCGAAGTTCCAACTTTGTTGAAGATTCTGAACAAATAATTCCGGACGGTATGCTCACTCAACTTCAGTTCTTGTGAGATGTCACGATTGGTCATACCTTCGGCCACCAAATGGACAACGCCTTCTTCCCTTTTTGTGAGCAAGCCCGTTGCTCGCAGAGAAATTGATTTGGTGGGCAGAGCCGGGCCCAGGGCTTCGATCACGAAATGTAATTCCTTACTGCTCGCCCACACTTGCCCCTTGTGCACTGCGTGGATGCACTTGCACAGCAACTCCGACGATTGGTCCCGGGAAAATATGCCGCTTGCTCCCGCCCGGAATGCCTCCACAACCATCGTAGGCTTGTTCGAATCGAGTATTATGATGACGCTCGCTTTGGATCGCGAAGCTATTATTTCCCGCGTCACATCAAAGCCAGCGCGGTCTTCGTTATCTAGACGAGCTCCAATCACTGCCACGTCCGCATCGCTCTCTTCGAGTCCCGCGCGAATTCCAGCCGCGTCAGTCGCGTAGCCAACAACCCGGGTCCGATAGCGACCCCGTCGTACGGCCCCCGCTATCAATTGGCAGCTCAGTTGACTGCCGTCAGCGATAAAGACTCTTACTGTGCCTGCGTGCCCTGGGGATTTGGACAACTTTTTTGCTCCTGTGTGCTATTCCAGCGGCTCCTGCATTCCCACCAGTTCTACCTTGTTGGAAAACCTGAATGCGCTACCACACCAACTGCCTCCGTGCGGCAATCTTGACGATCCAACGGTCCGCATAATTCACTGACCAGACCGCCTCCTCTTCGAGCAACTATCGCTTGTGCTCAGTGTGCAGCAACACATTGTTGGTACTTTTGGGAAGTCGCGCTGTCTCTTTTTATACAACTTCGCGTACTGTTCTGTTTTATACAGTTTGGCGGGAGTTTTTTCGGAAGTGGCGGACACCGTTCGTCCCTACTGAAGTAGTTTTCTACCTGGATCGGAAGCGGGAGCAACTGAACAATCTACTCATCTAGACTACGGATAGACTGCCGTGTACTGGCTCCAGCCCTCGATTTTCGCGCTCAATCTGTTCAGTACATTCCGCGATCTGATCATCCAGGATTTTTATCTCCCGGGCGAGACATAGATCATTCGGACTTTTCTCATATCTCTTGAATAGTGGAGTTCTTCTATTCTTGAGATCTTCGCGCTTTCGCTTCCAAACGCCGGCGCGGGCCGTCATTAGAGCCTCCGCACCAACAAGTCTCCACTGACCCGGAATCGACAGTCTGTATACTTTGAACAGTCTGCTTTCCGCGCTGACTCCTCCTCGACCGAGTATACCGAGGGCTTCATTATTCAAACTGCTTTCGGAACGCGGCGAACTGTTGCTTGAGATCGGCAATCTCGTCCCTTAGACCGGCGACTTCCCTCTCCAATTGAGTAACGCGATCCCCATCGAAGGACCCGGTAGCGGCCTGCGGCCCTTTCTCGTGTTTTTCTTCTTTCTCGACAACGTCACCCGATAAGAGGTGTGCGTAACGCGCCTCCTTGGTTCCGGGCTGCCGTGCAAGGATCTTGACGAGTGATGGTTCGCGCCTCATCAGGTGCTGCAGACTGGACTGGACTGCGCTCAGGTCGTCAAATGCGTGCATGCGCTCGGTGCGGATGCGAAGCTCGCCGGGCGTTTGCGGGCCACGCAGCAGCAAGACGCAAAGAATGGCGATCTCATGGCGGTAAAAATTAAAAGCTTCCTGAAGACGATGCTCGTACTTGGTCACGCGGCTGTCCAACGCGCTGACGGAACGGACCAGGGATTGGCCGTCCAGAGCGTGCAAGGCTTGCCGGACCGCCGCCTCTTCGAGGGTCATTACCGGCTCGCGATTCGATTTCTGATTGCATGCATTGATCAGCGCGTTCAATGAAAGTGGATAGTATTCTGGGGTGGTAATCTCTTTTTCGATCAGCGAGCCCAGCACTCGGCATTCGATTTCACTCAGTAGGATATTCACGGGGTGAAATGATACAACACCTGGAGCGAGGCCGTGCCTCGCAAGGCTTTTCGTTCCACGAACCTACTGCATCAGCTGGCGCGTGTGACCTGGCGTCGCGTCGGGGTGCAAGAGATTTGGCAGTTCGGCAGGAGGGATAACTTCGGGCGAGGTGGCAACGAAGAGCAACACGGAGACGGCGGGAAATTCGTGTGCTTGGGTCAGACGCCACCCTTTGCTCTGCCAAAGAGCCAGGTTGGCGGTGAGGTCTTTTCTGGCTTCCGGGGTCATGGGAACCGCATGGTGGAAAACGATCCAAAAACGGTGCATGGGCAGTTGCGTTTCATGCGAATTGCCCGACAGGTCAGTTGCAGGGGATGCCGGCGCCAGGGCGCCAGCAATAGGGGCAATGGGTGTTGGCCAATCCGGAGCTGGTTTCTTGTGATCTCTGTAATACTGAAAAGGGATCGAGACATAGTCAGGATATACGAAAATCCCGTCGCCGGGCTCGGCTTGCTCGAAAACGTAGGAGCTGACCGTACGCCAATCTTCGGAGCCGAATGAGAATGCGTAACCGGGAGGGATAGCGGCAAGGCCGAGAAGGGAAATTGCACCGCCGAGGGTCCAGGCTATAGAGCGAGGGCGAATGCGCGTGAGGCCCACACTCACGGCCAGGAGGAATGCGGGCAAACAGAAGAGCAGATAGCGGGGCACAAACATCGGCCGGACTACGGAAATAGACAGCGCAATGGCGAAGGGCAAGAAAAACCAGAATAGCACTAGAAGATAGCCCCAGTTCTCGCGCGTGCGGCCATGGCGCCAGGCGGCGCGCCCCGCCACAAGAATCACTAGCCCAACAGCAATTGCATCCAGCACCAGAAGAAGAGCCCCTCGGTTGCCCGCGGTAAGAACCAGATAGGCGAGCACTACAGATGCATCCGTCTTTGGAACCCAATTCAATGGGTCGGCCTTGACCATCAGAACCAGCACGGCCATGGGCAGCGAGAGACAGACAAACCAGGCCGCGCTGCGAGCGAGGTCTTTCCAAGAAATCGCCCCGGGCGGCAGGCAAACAATAGCGGCACCATGAGCGACGACAACCAGCAGGCTCAGAATATGGGTGCAAATCATTACGGCAAGAAGGACGCCGTAGAGTGTCCAAGAGACGCTCGCCGGCTCCTGAAGATTACGGACGAGCACGTAGGTTGAGACCGTAGCAAGAAACACGACCAGCGCGTAGGCGCGTGCCTCCTGTGCGTAGTGGATGTGAAAAGCATTGATCGCGAGAAGCCAGACGGCGATCAGCCCGACGTTGCGTCCGAAAAGCCGCGAGCCGAGGGCATAGATGAATGGAACCGTTGCCGCGGAGAATAGGACAGACATGGACCTCATGACATACTCGGAGTCGCCAAGCTTCATCCAGAAATGCAACAGCACGTGGTAGAGAGCCATGTTTGTCGAGAGCTCCCTGAAACTTTGGAGCAGGTGGAAGAAGGACCGATGGGAAAGATTGGCGCTAAATGCTTCGTCGAGCCATAACCCACGATTGGCTAGCCCGTGGAATCGCAAGAGCGCCGCAGCCACGGTGGCCAGTAGGACGAGGATTGAATAGCCGGAAGCGGTGAGCTTCCAGGATGAGGGGCTCCCGTGTTTTTCAACACCCGAGAATGCCGGTGGTTGGGCGACTCCCATGGCAGTATTATGGCCTCCACTGGACCCTGAACTGATCATCTTCTACCCATCGACAACCGCATTGAAACGCAAGATTTCCTTTGGTGGACTGATTCGATTACTACTGGAGCCGTTGTGTTCCTGATGAGGAGGGCGAGGGGTGAAGTTTGAAAATAGCCAAAAAGTTTGTCCGAACGTGGGACGGGTAATCCCATTTCCGGGCGATTTATGACGATGGAGGAGAAAGACATCCGGCTAATCCATTGAAAGTAGGTAGACTTACGGGAGGGAACATGGGGCAGGCGAGTTGCGTTCTAGAAGGTAACAATATATATGGACATCCAAAGACCATCCAACGCACGTGCTAAGAAGATACGGCGCATTATCTATGCCACCATCGCCATTCTCCTAGTAGCCGGAGTGAGCTATGGGCTCTCGCGCCTTCGCCCGGCCGCTCCTACAGTGGACCGCGCGACCATCTGGCCTGACGAAGTGAAGCGGGGCCCCATGGTGCGGGAAGTCCGCGGGCTGGGGACGCTTGTTCCCGAAGACATCCGGTGGATTGCCGCGCAGACGGATTCGCGGGTGGACCGCTGGGTGTTGCGACCGGGGGCCATCGTCAAGCCGGATTCCGTGATTATGGAACTGAGCGACCCCATATTGCAGCAGACGGCGCTGGACGCGGAATTCCTGCTCAAAGGCGCGGAAGCAGATTACGCCAACCTACGAGTGCAGGTTGACAGCGAACTGATGAATCAAAAGGCAGCGGAAGCGGGAGTGCGGAGCGACTACGAGCAAGCCAGGATCCAGCACGAAGTCGATGTGAAATTGCAGAAAGAAGGAATTGCGTCAGACGTTACCGAGCGTTTGTCCAGAGTCAAGGAGCAGCAGCTTGCCATTCGCGTGCAGCTCGAGGGCGAACGGACGAGAATCGCGACGGATTCCGCAAATGCGAGGCTGGCGGCGCAGCAGGCAAAAATCGATCAGCAGAAGGCGCTCTATCAACTGAAAAAGAGCCAATTGGATGCGCTGCATGTCCGGGCGGGCATCAATGGCGTGTTGCAGCTTGTGCCCGTGGACGTTGGCCAGCACATCACTCCAGGGACAAATCTGGCGCGGGTAGCTGATCCGAAGAAACTCAAAGCGGAAATCAAAATTGCGGAGACGCAAGCGAAAGACGTGGCGATTGGACAGAAAGCCACGGTTGACACGCGCAATGGGATTGTGGGAGGACACGTTTCGCGAATCGATCCATCGGTGGTAAACGGCACGGTTACGGTGGACGTGAGTATTGACGATCCCCTGCCCTTGGGAGCGCGCCCGGATTTGAGCGTGGACGGCACAGTGACGCTCGAGAATCTGAAAGATGTGCTGTATGTCGGGAGACCGGTGCACGGCCAGTCCGATAGCACGGTCGGAATTTTCAAGATCGTGGAAGACGGAGCGGAGGCCGTGCGCGTCAATGTAAAGCTCGGGCGCAGCTCAGTGAACACGATTGAAGTCCTGGATGGCTTGAAGGTGGGAGACAAAGTGATCCTGTCGGACATGTCGGCGTGGGACAACTTCGACCGGATTCGGCTGAGGTAGCGGATTTAGTGCCGCGCGGGCCGTCGAAG